>Ga0307505_10000099_pt1 | contig 107123 bp, 73 predicted proteins | sample 23_S_MG_FD_202183 | JGI IMG/M metagenome (GOLD analysis project Ga0307505, IMG submission 202183) | Soil microbial communities from Populus trichocarpa stands in riparian zone in the Pacific Northwest, United States - 23_S | ecosystem: Environmental > Terrestrial > Soil > Riparian zone > Trees...
AGACGAGTACGACAATGCTTCGCGAATCAAACAAAGCGCGCGAGTGTCGAGTTTCGACACCGCGACGGAATAGTTCAGTAGACCGGCGCTGGCGAGCAGCTTTACAAAATGACGCGCGAGACTTTCAACGTCATCTTCAGCACCGCCGTGCGGCTCGATCTCGCGAGACACAAAGTGGCCCACCACTTGCGCGAGATTGCGATGCTCGGGACTAAAGAACGGAAGTTCGATCATTTGAATCTAGGTTCGCGTTTTGCGACGAACGATTCGTAAGCTTCGCGGTAATCAGGATGCTGCATGCAGATCGCCTGAGCCTGCGCTTCACTCTCGAGCGCAGACTCGAAATCCATGTGCAGCTCGCGGTTGAGCATCTCTTTCGTCTTGCCGAGAGCAAAAGCCGGCCCGCGCGCGAGACGTTCGGCAAATTCTCGCGTCGCCGACTGAAGTTGGTCCGCCGCGACGACGCGATTGTAAAAACCAATGCGTTCTGCTTCAGCAGCGGTGATGAAGTCGCCGGTGTAAAGAAGCTCCGTCGCTTTTGATAGACCAACGATGCGTGGCAGCAGATGCGACGCGCCCATGTCCGTGCCGGCGAGTCCGACTTTAACAAACAGAAACGCGATGCGCGCATCTTCGCTGGCCATACGCAGATCGGAAGCAAGTGCGATACAAGCACCGGCACCGGCAGTCGTACCATTGAGACTGGCAATCACCGGTTTCGGGAGAAGGCGGATGTTGCGAATGAGTTCGCACGTCATGCGCGTGAATTCCAGCAAGCCTTCCATGTCACGGCTGAAGAGTTCGCCTATTATGTCGCGCACGTCACCGCCGGAACAGAACGCCCGGCCCGCGCCGGTGATGATCACCACGCGAACATCTCGCTCTTCGCGCAAAGCAGTAAACGTGTCAGTCAACTCGCGATAGACTTCAAACGTCAGCGCATTCAAACGGTCAGGACGGTTCAACGTGATCGTCGCTATACCGTGTTCGTCCTGTTCGTAAAGAAACGACGTTGGCTTCATGCGGGTATCAACGCCATCCCTTCGATCTCAACTTGCGCCTGGTCGTCCAAAAGACCCGCGACCTCGATGAGGACCATCGCGGGAAAATGTTTACCCATGTGCTTGCGATAACGTTCGCCGACTTCGTTTGTCCGCGCGCGATACTCACCTTTGTTCGTTACGTAGATAATCAGTCGCACAATATCCGCGGCTTTGCCGTCGGCGGCCTTAACGACAGTAATCAGATTCGCCAGCGCGCGGTCAAACTGTTCGACAAAATCGCCGCTCACGATCTGCTGTTTTTCGTTCCACGCAACCTGGCCGGAGATGAACAAAAGCTTGCCACTCGCGTCCGCAAGCACGCCGTGCGAGAACCCGCTCGGCGCTCCGAGTGATTCGGGGTTAATTAACGTGAAAGGCATGAGGAGAGGTTAATTGTTGTGAGGCTCTCAGAGCAACTTATCAAGCCGCGAGGCGAGTTGCGCGGCGAGGTTGCCCTGCGGATCGAGTCCACCGATTGGCGCGCCGGAAATGTTTCCTTCCTTGTCCAGTATCACGATCGACGGCAACTGATCGATGCCAAACCTCTTCGACACGGCGCCATCGGGATCGCGCAGCACGGTGACTTTCAATCCATACTTCTGCGAGAAGTTGCGGAGTTGTTCGTCGCTGGCGAAGTTTTTCGACTTCGAATCGTCCGACTCAGTACTGACCCAATAGACCACCACGCCGCGATTCGAGTACTCGTCAGCGAGCTTCCGCACGCCCTGGAGTTGCGCTCTCGATAATGGCAACCACGAAGCACCAAACGCCAGCACGACCACTTCACCACGCAGGCTGCTGGAAGTGACGGTTTGACCGTCGATCGATCGCAGCGAGAACTCCACTGGACCATTGGCGCCGCGGTCCTGCGCCAGTACGGCGCAACTCGCGAACACTGCCATTAATCCCGCCATGATCCGTTTTCGCATATTCAGAACCATCTTTTCTCCTTCGTCGATGCGCCGCAAAAGCGCTTCGGACTGGTGCTTTAGATGAGTCCGCCGGGGCTTTAGTTGGTCTATTCGCCGGTTCGCTCGGGTGGTGGTTCGCCAAAGACTTCCTGGTAAAGTGCGCGGTAATCATCCCACGTATCCATGTCGCGGGCAACGAAAGGCGAATCCACAGGGACGCGTTTTACCTCATCTCTGTGGGCGTCAAAGAGGCCACGCAGGCCGCGCGCGGGGTCGAGATTCTGCAGCTCGGTGCGATAGCGAAGGTCGATCAAAACCGGGTGCCCGCCGCGATCTTGCCATGTCGGGATCACTAACGAAGCGCCGTGTTGCCACTCGGTGATGAGCGTGGAAACGACGGCTGGCGGGACTGCTGGATGATCTGCAAGCGCGAGCAAAAATGACTTTGCGTCAGTCGCAAGCTCAGCAACACCAAGCGCAATCGAGGTGTTCATCTCACTGTCCGGATTTGCATTCAAAGCGTAGTCAACACCCAGATGATCTATCTGTGTCCGAACTTCTCCCGCTCGGTGGCCCAACACCACAACGATTTTTTCCACGCCGCCTTTGCGCAGGTAGTCGATACAACTTTCGATGACGGTTTGTTTGCCGAACGGAAGCAGTGGCTTGAACGCGCCCATCCGGTTTGACCGGCCGGCGGCGAGGATTACTGCTGCGACGTGATGCACAGTGTCTTAAGTTTGGAGATCTTGCAGCGCACGCAGCGTGTATTGACGGGCCATCTGCTTGCGCCACTGGTAAACGAAGTCGGTATTATCCAACGGCCGCGCCTTCACATATGCAGCTTCGGCGGCAGCAGCGATTTGTTCGTCAACGAGCGGTCCACCTATCAAAGCACCAGCGGCTTCTTTGATCTCAACCGGAGCCGGCGCAATCCCTCCGAGCACGACCTTCGCGTCGCGCACCAATCCCTGGTCCATGCTCAACCACGCCGCGACGCCGAGCACCGGAAAATCAAACGCACCGCGGCGCCGCAGTTTTTGATACGACGCGCGCCAGCCGTTGGTCGGCGGCAATTGAATGTCAACCAAAAGCTCGTCAGGACGTTTGTGCAGATAGTCGATACCGTCGTCGTTGTAAAAACCGGCAGCATCGATTACCCGTTCGCCGAGCGTCGATGCCAACCGTAACTTCGCGCCGATCGCCACCATCACCGGAACCAGATCCGACGATTGCACGGCCCAACACTTCGAACTGCCGGGCGCAACCCAGCAAACGTCGCCGTCTTTCTTGAGACAGAAGTTGATGCCTTTGCGCCACTCGTAATTCTGATCGTAATAGTTGCAGCGCGTGTCGAGCAGCAGGTTCCCGCCGATCGTGCCCATGTTTCTCAGCAGCGGCGTGGAAATCGTGCGCGCTGCTTTCGCGACGACCGGATAATCGCGATTGATGATCGGATGCTCGCAAATATCCGTCAGCGTTACCGAAGCCCCGATTCGCAAACCCTGCGCGCCATCACCCGTGATCTGATTCAACTCCGCAAGACGCATCACCGAGATCACAGTCTTCGGCATCTGCTGCCGCCGCTTCATATTCGGATAAAGATCGGTCCCCCCGGCGACAAACTGCCCCACCGGACCAGCCTCCGCCATAATCCTCACCGCCTCCGCGATGGTCTGCGGAGTGTGATACTCAAATTTGGGAAGGCGCATCATTAGATTTCTGTTTCCTCAGCCACAAAGAAGCACAAAAGGCACAAACGATTTCTGATACAAAAGTTCACCCGTTCCAATCTTCGATCTCTTATCTCGTTTCCCAACCTTTTTTGTGCTTCTTGTGCCTCTTTGTGGCTCATGAATGCACAGCTACATGCGGCATCTCGGTGCCGTCGCCGCCTTCGGCGGGGGTTAGGACGCGCAAGGGGTCGGGCCAGGAGACGTTGGGGACGTGGGCGGGACCGAAACGGGGGTCCCGGCCGCGCGCTTTGTCTTTCAGGGCGCGCATGACTTTCTCGGGCGTGATTGGGACTTCGTCAATACGCACGCCCACCGCGTTGTAGACCGCATTCGCCACCGCCGGTGGAACGGGCAAGAGCGGTCCCTGGCCGACTTCCTTCGCGCCGTATGGTCCATTCGGGTCCGGATCTTCGATCAGGTACGTCTTAACGTCGCACATCTCCATCGTCGTCGGACTCTTGTATTCCAACAACGACGGAAACTTGTGGACCACGTTCCGATTCGTGCGGTACGTCATCTCTTCCATCAGGATCTCGCCGAGCCCCATGTAAACGCTGCCCTCCACCTGGCCCATCACCAGCATCGGATTGATCGAGCGGCCAATGTCGTGCGCTATCCAAACGCGTTCGACGACGACAATTCCCGTATCCGGATTCACATCCACTTCCGCAACCGCCGCGGAGTAACTGTAAGCAGGCGATGGTCCAACACCGGCGCCTTTGAACTTACCCGGCGAGCGCGGAGGCGTGTACGATCCGACAGTGCCAATCGTCCCAAACTTCGACTCAGCCAAAACAACCGCTTCCGCAAACGAAACACCCAGCTCCGGATTCTCAACGTCGAACACACGGCGCTCAGCAAGCGACAGGTTCTCGATCGGCACGCCGAGTTTTTCAGCGACAGCCATCACAAGCAGCTCACGCGCACGCTCCGCGGCCTGGATCGCAGCGTTGCCGGTCATCAACGTGACGCGGCTCGAATAACTACCAAGATCGACCGGCGTCAGATCCGTATCCGCGGTAACGACGCGAATGTCGAACGGATCGATCCCTAAAATCTCCGCTACGATGTAGGCGAGTATCGAGTCCGATCCCTGACCGATATCCGTGGACCCGCACATCACACAGACGCCGCCTTGGCGGTCGAGCCGAAGCTGCACACCCGACTGCGGCATGTTGTTCCAGTAAATCGGCAAACCCGCGCCGCAAATGTAAGAGCTGCAAGCGATGCCGATGCCCTTGCCGTACGGAAGTTTGCGATTGTCAGGATCCCAGGAGAAGCGATTCTTCCAATCAGAACCTTCAACAATCTTGTCGATACACGCGCCCAAACCCATGCTGCCGATGCGCAGGTAGTTGGCCGTCACAGTGTTGGGCGCGACGAGATGTTTGCGACGGATCTCGACCGGATCGATTCGCAGTTGCTCGGCGATCTTGTCGAGCTGAACTTCGAGCGCGTAACGCGGCTGCGGCGTGCCGTGCCCACGTTTTGGACCACACGGCGGTTTATTGGTGAAAGCACGCAGCCCCTGAAACTTGTAGCGCGGCACGTCATACGTGACGGTTTGCAGCGCGCCCGTGTAAAACGTGCTCGCAACGCCATAACTCCCGTACGCTCCGCCGTCAAGAAACGACTGAAAGTGCATTGCGGTGATCGCGCCATCGTTCTTCACACCGGTCTTCACTTTCATCAACACCGGATGCCGCCCGCGATGACAATAGAAAACCTCTTCGCGCGTAAGCGTGACCTTGACCGGACGTCCGGTGATCATCGCCAGCTTGCAAACCGCGACTTCGTGATTGAACGGATCGCTCTTCCCGCCAAACCCGCCGCCATTCGGCGTCGCGATCACGCGAATGTGAGCGGCCGGCATTTTCAGAACTTTCGCGAGCGCACGATGAACGTAATGCGGTGTTTGCGTCGAGCTCCAAAGCGTGATCTTTTGGTCGGCGTCGAAGTGGGCCACAGCGGCGTGCTGCTCCATCGGCAGGTGCGTGTTGCCTTCGTAGAAGAACACATCTTCACGCACGAGGTCTGCTTCCGCGAATCCCTCTTCGAGATTGCCAAACTCCAGCGAGACTTTCTTATGGATGTTGCCGCTGTCGCCGTAGTCATGAATGCGCGGCTCATCGATCAGCACCGCCTCTTCGATGCTGGAAATCGTGTTGAGTGGTTCGTACTCGACCTCGATGAGATTCATCGCATCGAAAGCCACGTCTTCATCGATCGCCGCGACAGCCGCAACCGGATCGCCGACGAAACGCACCTTGTCGATGCAAAGCGCGTGCTCGTCCTGACTGACGGGCAGAATGCCATACGGAATCGGCAAGTCCTTACCGGTGATAACAGCAAAAACGCCGGGCAGAGCCAGCGCTTTCGAAGCATCGACATTCTTGATCAACGCATGCGGCACATGCGAACGCAGTATCTTGCAGAACAACATCCGCGGCAGCACGATGTCGTCCGCAAATTTCGTCTGGCCCACACACTTCGCCCGCGCGTCGACCTTGCGAAATGGCTTTCCTACAACGTTGAGGTTCTTATCCACAGGTTCTAATCGAGTCCGTAGACGCTTTCTTTCGGCAGTTCGTAGGCTTCACCACGCATACGCGCTGCAGCCAACTCAACTGCCTCGTAAATCTTGATGTAGCCGGTGCAACGACACAAGTTTCCAGACAAAGCTTCCTGAATCTCAGCGCGCGACGGGCTCGGCGACTTCTTCAACAACTCCTCCGCAACCAGCAAAAACCCCGGCGAACAATAACCACACTGCGCCGCGCCCGTGTCCGCAAACGTTTGTTGCAAAGGATGAAGCTCAGCGCCAAGAGCCATGCCTTCGATGCTTTTTACTTCCCGGCCTTCGGCGTCCAGCCCGAGCATCAGGCACGAGAGTATCGAGCGCCCGTCAACCAGCACCGCGCACGTGCCACACTCGCCAAGCTCACACCCATGCTTCGTGCCCGTGAGATTCAGGTCTTCACGCAACACTTCGAGTAGCGTCTTGTGCGGCGCAAAGCTGATTTCTGTGTCTTCGCCGTTCAGACGGAAGCTAATCTGTCTCTTACTGTTCATCGAGAATTACTGCGGTGCGGCTTCCTTCTTCTTTACCTTATTCAAAATCATGTTGTCGATCAACCGCGTCTTGCCGACATAAGCCGCAATGGCGATCAACGTCGGCTTCTCATCGATTCGATCGACCGGTTCCAAAGTCTCTGCGTCGGTGACGCTCACGTAGTCCAAACGCGCGCGCGGTTCTGTTTCGATCGTCGAACGAACGACTTCCGCAATACGAGCCGCGCTGCGTTCGCCGTCTTTAAAGGCGCTCTTCGCCTGTTTCAACGCACGGTGTATCACCGACGCTGACTGTTGCTCGTCAGGCGTGAGATAAAGATTGCGTGACGAAATCGCCAGACCGGAATCCTCGCGCACGATCGGCAAGATCACAATCTCGGTGTCAAACGCCAGGTCTTTGACGAGCCGCCGAATCACGAGCGCCTGTTGCGCGTCTTTCTGACCAAAGAAAGCGAAATCGGGCCGCACGGTGTTCAACAGGATCGTCACGACCGTGGCCACGCCGCGAAAATGTCCGGGCCGCGAAGCGCCTTCAAGTTGCTCCGAAAGTCCTTCAACGTTGACGTACGTAGAAAAACCTTTCGGATAGATCTCCTCAACCGGTGGCGCGAAGATGTAGTCGACGTTGTAGTCGGTCAACAGCGCAGTGTCTTTCGTCAAATCTCGCGGATAGTGTTCGAAGTCTTCACCCGGACCAAACTGCGCCGGGTTCACAAACACCGAAACAACCACCACGTCGCACATTCGCCGCGCTTCACGCACCAGACTCAAGTGGCCTTCATGAAGTGCACCCATCGTCGGAACCAGACCGACAGTACGATCCTGTTCACGGCGGATTTTGCGCGCGACGGAACTCATGCGCTGACGGCGGTTGATGATCTCCATAAGATTGAGGAAGGGTTAGGACTTCTCGGCCTTTGAGTTTCTCGTGGGATTTTCTAATTCGAGTGCTTCGGCGGTTTCAGCAGGCAAAGCATACGATTCCGCATGCGATGGATAGGTGCCGTTTCTCACGTCGTCGGCGTATCTGGTCACGGCATCCGTTATCACTTCGCTCAGATTGGCGTACGGTCGAACGAATCGCGCCTGCTTGCCAAACGATAGACCAAGCATGTCATGCAGGACCAGCACCTGAATGTCGCAATGCGATCCGGCGCCTATGCCGATGGTCGGAATACTGATGCTCTCGGTGATGACCCGGGCGATCTCGCGCGGCACCACTTCCAGCACCACGGCAAACGCGCCCGCATCTTCCAGAGCCTTCGCGTCGTCGATCAATTGCTGCGCCGCGACCGCAGTCTTGCCCTGCACGCGATACGCGCCCAGTTGATTGATCGACTGCGGCGTCAGACCGATGTGGCCCATGACGCTGATTTCTTCGTCAACCAACCGTTTGACCAGCGGAACGCGTTTGTGTCCGCCTTCCAATTTAATTGCTTCAGCCCCGCCCTCTTTCACTAGGCGCAGGGCATTCCTAACTGCGTCGTCCTCGCCCGTGTGGAAGGATCCGTAAGGCATGTCGGCAACGAGCAGAGCACGTTGCACGGCGCGCCGCACGGCTTTCAAGTGAATCAAAATCTCATCGAGCGTCACCGGCACGGTGTTGCCGTAACCCAGAACCACGTTTCCGAGGCTATCGCCAACCAGAATGACGTCGATGCCTGCTTCATCAATCAGGCGGGCGGTCGGATAATCGTACGCTGTCAGGCAAACACTGCGTTCACCACGCTGTTTGCTCGATTTCAACGACGGGGCACTGACCTTTTCCGGACGTTCAGGCTTTAGGTATGGCATGTTTTAGTTAGCGCATTATAACGGGAAACCACAATAGGGGAAAAGGTCAGGGCTTCCAGCGCACGACTTCCGATTGGTCGGGCGTTTTGTTCAGGAGGTCGTGGATTGACTTCGAGAGCGTGGGGTGAATGAGGTTTGGAACGAGTTCGTTGAGCGGGACCAGCACGAAGCGGCGCAGGTGGAGCCGGGGATGCGGCAGCGTGAGAAACTCTGTGCTCGCTAGTTCGTCTTTGAAGATAAGTAAATCGAGATCGATTGTTCGGGGGCCGTTGACGATATCGCGGGTGCGGCCGAGCGCGTATTCGATGCGCAACAGGCGGGCGAGTAGCTGGACGGGAGAGGGAAGTGTCGGGCCGCGCAGTTCGGCGACCATGTTGAGAAACGCGGGTTGATCCAGATTGTCGACGGGCGCGGTTTCGTAAATGCTCGACACGCGAATCACGTCCAAACCCGCGTCAAACATTCCGCGCACGGCAAGCAGCAGATAACCGGCGCGATCGCCCAGATTCGATCCCATGCCGACGTAAGCGTTTTGGATCATATTTGTACTTTGAGCTTTGTACTTTGTACTTTGTAGGTTGGCAAGCGGACAACGAACCAAGTACAAAGAACAAAGTTCAAAGCATAAATATGTCCCAACTGTTAACGCTCATCTGGCTCAAGTGGCGCCTGCTGCGCAACTCGCTTCGTTCATCAAAAGCCGTAGTTAACAAAGTCGCGTCGATTCTCGGCATGTTGGTGGCGCTCGGGTTTTCGTTGGTGATTGCTTTGGTGCTTGGGGTCGTAGCTTACGTTATCAGTAAACCCGGCGCCCTGAGCAGTATTTTGAGTCGATCAGCGCGAGAGGTTCCGGTTGCAGCGACGGCGGAGTTCATCTTCTTTTCGATCTTCGGGTTTATGTACCTGATGTGGGCCACCTTGCCGTTGAGTATCGGGGGCGGCAAGCAGTTCGACGCGGGTAAGCTGCTGCTTTATCCGATCACGCTGCGGAAGCTGTTTGCCGTCGATTTCGTCAGTGAGCTCACAACGCTCCATTCGGTTATCGCGGTACCGGCAATTCTCGCGATCGCGATTGGCGCGGGACTGGCTACGGGCAATCTCGCGTTGATGCTATTAGCGGCGGTGCCGATCGCGCTTTTTGGCGTGGCGCTGTCGAAGTGGCTTTCGACGATCATGGGATCGTTGTTGCGTCGAAAACGCGCGCGCGGTGAAACGATCGTGGCGCTGATCGGCGCTGTGGCGGGACTCGGCGGCGCACTCCTGGGACAGATCGCGCCGATGCTGTTTCAGCACGCGGAGTCGTTTCGTTCCTTGCGCTGGACACCGCCGGGCGCTGCGGCGCTGATGATCATTTCGAGCTCTCCGGCCGGCGGATTCGGATACGCGACCGGGTTTCTGACGCTTTCCGCGTACTCAATCGTACTGATAACTCTTACTTACGTGATCGCGCGCCGCGCGGCGCTCGGACTCGAAGGCCGGCGCAAACGCAGAGCCGAAACCGAAGCACGAACAGACGCCGAGGTTTATGCCGGTTGGAAGGTGCCATTGTTGCCGCCGGATCTCTCGGCTGTTGTCGAGAAAGAGTTGCATTACGCGATGCGCAACGCGCAGATGCGCATGATGGCGCTGATGCCGTTGATCCTGATCATTATCAGGGTGTTTAACTGGGGCCGGATGGAAACCAGTATGAGCCGCGGTCCCAGCGCCGCGCACGGGTTCATGACGTACGGCGCGGGATTGATGGCCACGGGCGGCGTGCTTTATGTCTTTCTGGTCCTCGCAAGTCTTTCGTGCAACGCGTTTGCGTTTGAAGAAGGCGGCATGAGAACACTGATTCTGTCGCCGATCGATCGCCGCAAGATCCTACTTGGGAAAAACATCGCGATGGCTGTCATGGCCTTCGTTTTCTCCTTTATTTTATTGACTCTAAACACCATCGTCTTTCGCGATCTCACCGTGGAAAGTCTGCTCTTTGTGGTGTTGAGCTTCATCATCTTTGCGGCGCTGATGTCGACCATCGGCAATTGGCTTTCGATCCGTTTTCCGAAACGCATGGTTTTCGGCAAGCGCATGAACGTTTCGGGAGTTGCCGGAGTGCTGCTTATTCCGATCGTCGCCGTGCTCGGCATTGCGCCGCTGATGGCGACACTCGCCGGGTATTTCACGCAGAGTTTGCTGATTGAATACGTCGCACTCGCGCTGTTGGCCGTTTTCGCCGTTGTCCTTTACACGCTCGCACTCAACATTCACGGCCGGACGCTTGCGCGGCGCGAGATCGACATTCTCGAGGCGGTGCGAGAGCCAATCGACGAATAGGGTTCCCGCAAAGGCGCAAAGACGTAAAGAAAAGAAAGCCTTAACAAGGCGAAACATTCTTGTTTCTTCTTTGCGTCTTTGCGCCTTTGCGGGAACCTTCTTTTCGCGTACACTCGTCGCGAGTTTGAAATCAAATCCAGTGGCGCCTCGTGGCGTCCGGGCGGGTTAGAGCCCCGTCAAGACACAAATGGCTCGCAGAAGATTTCGCAGCAACCAACGGCACGAACCGACCACTGAACGTTCCTTTCAGGAATACATCCTCTCCACGCCCGCGCCACAAACGTCGAGAACCGAACTGCTTCGCCTGATTCGCGGCGGGGAAGACACTTTTCTCGAACTCAAAGTCAAACTTTCGAACACTGAGAAGATCGCGCAAGAGATCGTCGCACTCGCGAACACCGGCGGCGGCGTGATCGTGTTTGGCGTAAACGATCAGTTGCGCGTGGAAGGCGTTGACGATCCGGAGCGCGTTCAGGAAGACCTGGTTCGGATTTGCCGCGAAGAGATTCAACCGCCGCTCGTTCCGTTTATCGATCGCATTGCGCTCGACAACGGCCGGCGCATCGTGGCGCTCGATATCGATAGCAAAAGACGGCCGTATCGCACACGGGACGGGCGTTTTTATTTGCGTATCGGCGCCGAAAAACGCGAGGCTTCGCGCGAGGAGATCTCGGCGCTTCTCGATGAAGCAAGGCCGATTCGATACGAAAGCGTACCGGCGCTCGGCGCGACGATGGCAGACATCGATGAAGCGCATCTTTGGACGTACTTGCGCGCTTTTGAAGGCGGCGCGTTTGAGGAATCGGCCGTAGTCGATTATCCGACGAGCGAAGTGCTCGAACGCGATCTGCTGCTCGCGACTTCGGATGGCCGGGAAGTCGTGCCGACTGTCGCGGGATTATCGTTGTTTGGACGTGACGAGCGAGTCGCTGAATTGTTGCCACGTGCGGCTGTGACTGCGACGCGTTTTTCCGGCGACTCACCGCAGTCGCCGGTGATTGAGCGCGTGAAGATCGCCGGTAATTTGCTGAACGTTTACGAAGGACTCAATCGCTTTCTGCTTCGCTATTGCGACTTGCGCGACTCGCGCCCGCGCAACGGGTTTGAAACTGGTCCAGACGACTCTCCCGTGCCGGCGCGCGCTAACTATCATCGCGGCGTAGTTACGGAAGCGATTACAAACATGCTGGCTCACAGAGATCTCGCGCTCAGAGATCTGCCGAGCCGTTTACACGTGTTCGATCATTCGTTGGAGATTGTAAACCCGCGCCGGAGTGTGGGGTTTTCGCCGGTGGCCCAAAAAGCGATTCGATACGGTATGCCGCAGCAATTGAACCCGCAGTTGGCTTCCGTATTGACGAATGCTGCTTATGGTTTGCCGCTGAGTTTGCGCGGCTTGCCTTCGTTGCTGCGTGAGGCGAGACGTTTTGCTAATCGCAAGGCGGAAATCGTCTCTTTCAACGACGAGTTCCGCCTGCGGATTTACGGTTTCTGAGCAGCAGCGTCAGGCTTTGGCGCGATGTAGGCTGTGCGCGCCTGGATCGTGTATTCCTTGTCGTCGTAAGTGCCGTCGCCGTCGACGTCCACACTCACTTTCAACTTGTGCTCCTTGCCGTCGCGCACGTCACCCGGATTGAAACCGAGACTGTACTGACTGCGGAGTAGCGCGTTGATGTTGTTGAGCACACCCGGCAACTCGCCCTCAAACGTCACCGGAAAGTAAGCGCCGCCTGTTTCTTTCGCAAACGTTTGCAGCGTGTTATCGGCTTGCAGCCAACTCATGCGGCCGGGCATTCCGAGCATGCTGTCCTGGGCGGGCAAACTGTCGCCGTAGATCTTCTTGAACAGGTTTGCGGTGCCGATGATGTAAACAGGGACGCCGGAATTCTTCAACACTTTGCGAGCGTCGCTGTAGTTGATCTTGCTGAACGTGTCGATGCCGGACGCGACCAGCAGGACTGCACGGCGTCGTCCCTGCACTGACACCATTCCGCTGTAATCCGACTTGTCGGACTTTGATTCTTCGAGCACCACTGAATCAGCGCGCCCGCCGACCAGCACAAACTTCAACGCGTCAAACAGATTCGTCTCGCGAAACGCCGGCGTGTTTCGCAGCAACAGCGTGACGACGGCGTTCAGCCGTCCGGGATCATTAGTAAAGTCAGTCAACGGAGTCGGACGAATATCAAAGGCCGTGACGGAAACAAAATCATCAGGCGGTTTGATGAACTGCGACAGGAACATCGCGGTTGGCCGGATGACTTCGTAAGTGCCCGGCTCGTAGCCACGGCTGCCGTAAAGTCCAAACATTTCCGACCACTTGCTGTACTCGACCACCATCGCCACCGTGATCGGCGCTTCGGGCGTGGCGAAGTTCGTGATCGTTTGCTGCGTCCCGTCGGCGAAAAGCGCGAAGTTGCCCTTCTTTAAGCCAGTGACGATCTGACCGCTCTTCTTGTGATAAACGACCGCATCGACGTTGACGAGGCTGGTCGAAATGGCGACTTTTTCAATGTCCTGCGGCTTAGTAGGAACTATGTCCTGCGGGACCGGTTCCTGCTCGCCGGGTTTTTGCCCTTCTGGAGGACGCTTGTTTTTCTTCTCGTTTGAGGTGGGCGGCTGGCGGCGCGACTGCGAAAAACCGGGAATAGTCATGCCCATCGCCAACAACACGGAGAGAGCCACGGCAAAAAACGCGTATATTCGGTTGGATTTCATACTTGTACTCCCGAGGGTCAGCCCACGATCTGTCGGTTGATGTCGGTCTGATGCGCTGGCTGTGACCGGCGTTTACCCGCTACCGGCCGATTGCTTCCGCCTCGATAACGATGTCGTAACTGCCCGTATTATCGGCCAAATCGCCCTCGTTTACACCCAGGAACAGCACGCCGTCGCGTTGGGCGACAAATTCCCGGCGCGGACCGATCAGGAGGAAGTCGTCGTTGTCGTCGCCAATCACGGCGATCAGGGCTCCGGTCGCTTCGTTTCGCATCAACTTGTCTGAGTCCTGAATCGTCCCGATGCCTCCGGGCGTGGAGAAGCGTCCGCGGCCGAGCGACACGCGGCCCGACGCGCTGATGCGCAGTCGCTGGCCTTTTCGCACGACGAGACCGCTGTTGGTCCAGCCGTTGTTTGCACTGTCAGCTCGCACGCCGACTTTGATGGTAAAGAAAGTTGGCGGAGCGGATGCACTCGGCCCGGGATCGATCGTTCGCGGATTCGAACCGACATTGTTGTCGGGTTGGTTATTTTGATTCGAGGGCCGCATTGCGGGAGGGTTGTTCTGGGCGGTCAAATCCTCGGTGTTGGTAGCGCTGCTCGTGTTGGCGTCAAACTCGATCGACTCGACGTCTTCGACGTAGACGGTAGTTTGCCCGCGTCGTCCTCTGGCGTTGCCACCGATCAGGATGGTGAATTGCTGGTCCTTAAACCCGATCACCTGACCCCTGATGACGCTGCCATCCTTGAGCCGAATAGTGTCAGCCAACAGCGGCGCAGCCGTGGACAACACGAGCGTTAGCGCGAGCAGCAGTCGAAATGTTCTTCTCATGATACTTCTCCTTGAGGGCATTCCGTTTGGGAGGTTTAGCAGTAGTTTGATGCTTTTGCAAGCGGGAGGGAAGCCGCGCGCCATCCAAAGTTACGCACGCAAACACAAAGTCGCCGGTTAGAGTTTCGAGATACCCTGAGGGCTAGAGTTTTAGTCTATGTCTGTCTTTGCTTCCGTGGGTGATGTCGTATCAGTTTGGGACTCCTCGTCAGCGGAACGGCCCTTGGCACTTGCGTCGATCGGTTCGTCTTTGCCAACTGCCGTGGCGGAAAGACCGATCTTCCTGGTTTCGGGATCGATGCGCAGGATCTTGAAATCGAGCTCCTGTCCCAGTTGAACCACGTCTTGGGGCTTCGCCACGCCCTCTTCAGAAAGCTCCGAGATGTGGCAAAGGCCTTCGATGTTGTCATCCAGTTCGACAAATGCACCGAAGTTGGCGAAACGCCTGACCTTGCCGCGAATGATGTCGCCAGCCTTGTAGTTAGTAGTGAATTTTTCCCAAGCCAACCACGAGGTCAGGTCTTTGATCGACAAGGCGAGACGGTGGTTCTCAATATCGATACTGGTGATGACCGCCTCGATCTCCTGCCCTTTTTTCAGCACCTCCTTCGGGTGCTTGGGCATGTGCGGCCAGGACATGTCCGAAATGTGTACCAGGCCATCGATGCCGTCTTCAATCTCGATAAAGGCGCCGAAGTCCGTCAGGTTTCTGACACGTCCGTGAACGCGCATGCCCACCTGGTAGCGCTCGTGCAGCGTTTGCCACGGGTTCTCCTGCAGTTGCTTCATGCCAAGCCTGATGCGCCGCGCCATTTGATCAACGCCTAACACCTCGACTTCCACCATGTCGCCAGGGTTGACGACTTTGCTCGGATGCTTCACGCGCTTGGACCAGCTCATGTCCGAGACGTGGACCAGTCCTTCTACACCGGGCTCGAGCTCGATGAACGCGCCGTAATCAAGAACGCTGGCGACACGTCTGGTGATTCGCGTGCCTACCGGGAAATGCTCTTCCACGCTGGACCACGGATCAGGCGCCAGTTGCTTGTAGCCGAGCGAGACGCGTTCGCGTTCGCGATCAAACTTCAGCACCTTGACCCGAACGGTGTCGCCAACTTTGAACAACTCATTGGGATTCTGTAACCGGCTCCACGACATATCATGGAGGTGCAACAGACCATCAACGCCGCCGAGGTCCACGAACGCACCGTAGTCAGTGAGGTTCTTGATCTGACCTTCAACGATTATGTCTTCCTTGAGCCGCTCCAGTATTTGATTTTTTCGTCCGGAGTTCTCATGTTCGATGACGGCCTTGCGGGACAACACCACATTCGAACGCTTGCGGTTCAGCTTGATTATTTTGGCTTCGATAATCTGGTCACGCAGACCGTCGAGGTTCCTCACCGGACGCACATCAACCTGCGAGCCCGGCAGAAAAGCAGTGATGCCATCGATATCTACACGCAGACCGCCTTTGATGCGATCGACCACGCGGCCTTTGACGTTGCTGCCCTCGCGATAGGCTGTTTCGAGGTCGTCCCAGGCCGCCGAAACTGCGACATCATGAATGAGCTGCTCATTTACACTTCGATTGAGGCTCAACGTCATACGATGGCGATCCGTATCGATGTCTACGATCCATACTTCTATTTTGGATCCTTGTTCGGGAAGCGTAATTTGCTCTGATGTTTCCTGCTCTGCCCTTCGAAACTCCGATAGGCTAATTCCGCCAATCACGTGTGGTTCTAATTCGATGAACAGCCGTTGATCGCTGCTGGACACCACAGTACCCGTCACTTGAGTGCCGGCGGCATATCTCTCTTCGACGGTTGTCCAGGGATTCGGAACCAGTTGCTTGTAACTCAGTAGAATGCTTCGAGTTTCCCGGTCCAGTTTGATAACCAGCGCTTCTACTCGATCGTCAACTTTGAATAACCAGGATGGATCAGGAACGTAACCCCACGACATCTCACTGATGTGCATGAGGCCGTCAATCTCTCCGCCAAAATTCACGAATGCTCCCCATTCGGTAAGTTTGACGATAGTGCCCTCGACGAGCATTCCTTCCTGAAGATGTGCCAGGGCTTCATCGAATGCAACTTTTTCCGTCTCCAGAATCAGTGCGCGCCGCGACAGTATGACCCGCGCTTTTTCCAGGCTTGCTTCGAGAACGAGCGCCTCGACGTCATGATTGCGAAACGCGCTGAGATTACTGACCGGACGAACATCGATGTGCGCCGTGGGAAGAAATGTAAGGATGCCGCCAACGTCTACAAGCAGTCCGTCGTCGTTATTACCAACGACCTGGCCCTTAACGGCAGTCGTCTTGGAAAATGCTTCGTCTATTACCTTCCAGCTCTCGTGGTGGACGATGGCTGCCGCGGTCACTGACTGATATCTTTTTTGATTTACCAGTTCTTCGAGCCGGGGCAGCGCGCGCCCGTTTACAAACAGTTCCTGCGCCAGGAGATCGGCGCGCATCATTGCCAGCGTTTCGTCACCCCATTGATCGGCGAGGATGCGGCCCGTCAACTCAGCGAACTTGAGCAATTCAGGATAGTTGCCCAGTTGCGGCGTAACCTCCTCTACAATTGTCAGCAGACGCCGCATTGCGGCCCAGTTCACGGCGTTTATGCTTCCATCACTGTCTACAATCAGGCATTCCCAAAAAGCTGATACAAGTTCGTTCACTACCTGATCGCGCGTACTGTCGATGTAAGCCATCGCCGCCCAGTGTTCTGCCTGAAGCTCGTCCGTTGGAAGAGTGTCTTTCTCTTGAGCGGCATGCTGCACGTAACTCAACAACACGTTCGCCACTTCGGCCATTCGCTCCTGTCCAAACCTTCGCTCCAGTTCCTGAAGCAAGTAATTACGTTCGTGCAATCTGATGGCGTACATGTCCTTGCCTATCTCATTGCACAGATCAGACAGCAGCAAGTCGGCTTCAGCAATCCAGGGTACTTGCCGGAGGAGAAATCTGGTGCGCAGGAAGTTGAGGAGCTCAGGCGTCAGCACAAGTGGCAGAGCCGCATGACACGCCAGCAGAAGATGGTCTTCACCAAACTTCGAGCCAAAGCGTTCAACGCGATACTGGGCAGCTCTTTCCTGAATTTCTATGATGACACTCCTCGACCCTGTAGCACATCGACTGCATTACTGAAACCGTCGGTATCAAGCTGAAACATGCTGGTTTCATTAGCAATGATTTCAGCGGAAGAACCTGTCCAACGATCGCGTGGCACAGGATTCAGCCAGGCAACCAGATTAGTGTTTTGCTGGAGCCGCCGGACCATTTGTAACGCCGCCGCAGAGCGAACCTCATTTTTGGAACCTCGGGCTGCTCCAGCGTCACTGACGATCATGATGCTCGTGTTCGGCGTGCAATTCTGCATAGCTTCGTCTACCCGCTTCCAGCGGCGAAAATGTTCGTCTTCATAAATACTGACATCGAACACGTCGTGAAAATAGAACGCCTCTACCTGTTTGATTGAACTCTCTTCACGAGCGGTGTCAACGAGATCGCGGGCGATCTCGTGAAAAGGACGCATCGATCCGTCTTGATCGATCAGGAATATCAAATGAGCGTGGTTACTTTGCCAACGGCGATAGATGGGGCTGAGAAAGAATCCCTGCTGGGTTACTTGCGCGATGGTGGCTTCGATGTCGAGGACGTTCGCTGGTCCGTCAGGTACCGGTCTTCTCAGGTATTGCCAGCCATACGTCATTGCGAGGCGCGAAACCGGTGCATAAGCAAAAATCGCCTCGGGTTGGCCCCCTCTCAGGTTAGGAGGGATTGTGGCAGGCGCCGCTCCGACCGGCCGCAGCAGCTCAGGCGTGTCAGTTACAACTTTAAACTTGAAACGCCGTCCCGGGAAACGCCGCGGCGGGTAACGGTCGCGCTTTGGTCCAGGTGAAGATCGGTGAGTGTCTGACCGGGTGTCGCGGCCATTCTCTTCATCGCCGTTGCGCGATTCGTTGTCCGTTTCCGGTTGATCCACTGGCGCGATCACGTTGACCGGTGGTTTTATTTCGGCAGTGTCTTCCGGAAGCAAGATGGGTGCTGGTGCCGGCAAAAGGCTTTCGGCAACGGCCACCGGGGTCACAATTGAAGAGGATGCCAGTGGCTGACTGATTAATGTGGCCGATGGCGACAATGGTATGTCGCGCAACATCGCCAGCAATTCATCAATCCGGGTGTCAACTTGAGCCACCCAGGCATTCTCGAACTCAACCTCGGCGTGTAAGTTAGTGTTGACACTCCAAAGCAGCCGGAGATTGTTTTTGAGATTCTTGAACTGCGCTTCGGTCTTAACCTCCTCCGCTATGTTCAGACCTTCCAGCAATTCTCCAATGCCAATTCCTAAGCCGCTGGCACGTAGAGTCCAGAAAACAGTAACTAATGTTTCCAGTAATGGGTTCACGCGGTTTTGAAATACCTGTTCCAATCAGGACGCAATTTGAAGAGCAGTGAGGGGTACGGTGGCGGCTCATTCTGCTTCAACGGATTGTCGGCGCTGAAACTGTGTAACGCCTCAACCCAATCAAGAAACTCGCTGGTGCTTGGCGACTTAAGCAAGTTTCCCTGCTGGCGAATCTCGACGAAACGTTGTGCGGCAGTTTGAATCAGCTCCGGTGACGGTTTTGAGGTTCGTGTCTTGTAGTGTTGTTCGACAATAGACTTGAGCGTGGGTTCGGCGGGGAACTCGACGTAGTAGTAGATGCAACGTCTGAGAAAAGGAAACGGAAGATTACCCTTCTCGCGATTGCTGGTAATGATGACGATCGGGCGGTGTTCGGCTTTAATCTCTTCGCCGGTCTCCTGAATCCTAAACGACCACGGATCGTCGAGCACGGCTAAAAGGTCGTTTGGAAAATCGACGTCCGCCTTGTCGATCTCATCAATAAGGACCACTGCCGGGTATTCTTTTTGAGCAAATGCCTTTCCCAGAGAGCCAAGATCGCGATAGTCCTGCGGAGTGCCGGGATCTCTTAACGTCGAACTATTCGCTTGACCGTTGGTTTTGACCGCAAGCTGCCGCACCTGCACGTCGTGCAATCGAAGGAGAGCGTCGTACGTGTAAAGCCCTTCAATCGCTTTACTGGTTGACCTTACGTGCCAGGTGTGAAGAGGCAGGCCCAATTCGTACGCGATCGCGCGGGCGAGGCGCGTCTTTCCGCAACCTGCTTCGCCCTCCAGTAGCAACGGCCTGCCAACGTGCATCGCCAGGTTTACTGCTTGAATCAATCCTGTAGATGCTACATAAGGCTCAGGTTCGGTCGGCGAATCTTTCGGACGCTGCTCCAATTCTTCCGAAGAGAGCTCTTGCGGTAGGCCTGTGAAAACAAACTGGCTAGCTTTCATGCGAAATTCTCCTGAGGTTGCAGAGTCGGCGAGAATGTTTGTGCAAAGTGCTCCAGTAACGAAGTGTAGACGGCGAGCGGCAAACCCTCGTCGCTGGAGCTGTAAATGGACGACGCCATGCGCGAATAATCTTCGTTGCTCATACTTTCCGGTAAAAATCTGATGAGCCAGTTCCGAATCTCATCCCTCGTCCACCTGGTCAGCGGTAACCGAAGTATCCTCTCTTCGTCGAACTCGTCGCGCCGGCCCAGAAGCGTGGGGTCCAAACTAAGCTTGTTGAGTTTTCCCTCCGCATTGATCACAAATACGATCCGCGCGGACGAGACGTGATCAGTAGCGTCCTTGATCATACGAACCATCGGCCGCCACAGATCAGAGACGAGCCAGGAAAGGAAGTTTGGCTGCTCCGATAAATCATTTGCCAGACTCAATTCAATCAGCAGGGCGCTTCCCGGCTGAAGGGAGGTACGCAGACGCTCGACTATAAGATCGGGATAGGTTTGCGTGTCTTTGGGCGGCTCAATATCCAGATATGCTCCGAAGCGGTTCATTAGTTCCGATTTCGACACGACCTGATGTCTCGGGAAGCCAATCTTGAAGGGGGGGCGAAAGCGGGCGGAGTCTTTGCTCAATAGGTCTTTGATATACGCAACACACCATTCACCGCCTCTGAGATAGGTGTCTTGCAACAGAAAGAGAGCGCCGCCTCCGGTTTGAATCTTTGCGAAGACTTCATTCACTATTCCAAAAGCCGCCTTGTAGTTTATTTTCGGAAGATAATTTTCCCAGTTGTCGGGTGTTGTTTCGCCCGGGCTCTCGCCGTCCTCGGCTCGCTGGGGCAGCGGTTCGGTGGTTGGTATTAGCGGGTTGCGAGGCGGCAGTGGTTTATTGAGGAGAAAGAACTTCGCAAAGCTTGCAGCCACGGCGGCCGCATAAGGTTGCCATTCGTCAGCTTTATCACGATCGGCTCGATCGCAAATAGCTTTCAAAACGAGGTGTTCCCTGGTCACGCTGGCCCAGGCGGCCTGACTAAAACCGTAACCTTCCATCTCGATGGCCCGGATCTTTCTGTGTCCGTTCCTAATCTGTTCTCTGACTGCTTCGTCGGCAATAACTCTTTCTCCGGAAGCGATCACTCCGGTAATTACCTTCGGTCGCTCGCGTTTTCGGTCGGGTCGCTGCACGAGTATTCGCGAGGTCCACTCCGGTAGGGTTGAAGCGATGCGAAAGAGGTCGGCGCTGGCGCTATGCATATAAGGTTCAGGTACAACCCCACTCGCTGTTTCTTTGCCGCGCTCGTAGTAATAAACATGCGTGCCAATGATCAGATCGCCAAGCCGTTCATGATCGCTCTCACTGCCGTCATGAGCCGCAGCCGCAAAACCAACGAGCAGCACCGCCCCGGGACTCCAGTCTTGAACTGTTTCCATTGTGACCAGTGCGGCATTTATACCGGCCATGTCCAAAGCCTGAGCTACGACAATCTCGTAGGAGGCTCCATCGCCCAGGTCCATGCGGGCGCGCCAGTACTGGCGTGAACCTACACGTTTGCGGTGGAAGCGATCATTGATCCTGAAGGCACGCAATACTGCATCGCGTTCAGTTCTAACCGCTGTAATGATTGCAAAATCGATGAGTGGCTTATCTGGGGGATGTGCCATCGAGAGTATTCTCCAATTGTCATCGGCATTAACGTTGCTGACGTAAAAAGTTGGCTGCCAACTGACTGAAATTTGGTAGACAATGCTTTTGGTGACGAGCGTTTCGGACGATGTAGTTGCAGGCTCTGAGGAGCGAAAGCGGCAAGACATTAAGCCAAGTCAAACTGGCGGTCAAGTATTAAAGCGAATCCCTTTACCGCTAAACCGGAGCGAGCGCCTACACTCCTGCCTACTCAGCTTTAAAAACGCGGATCAAGTAGTAATAAGAGGGGAACAAAAGAAGCGCGCCGGCGATGAGGGCGGCGAGCAGCAATTCGAGTGTGATTGGTGGGGCGGCGGCGGAGGTGAGGCTCAGGTCTGGTTCGACGAGATTCGGATATTGCGCAAAGGCCCAGCCCAGAAGAATCAGTGTTACCTGTCCGGCTGCGCAGATGCGTGCGGCTTTGTAGCGTCTGGTCCAAAGGGTCGCGAATGCGCCGATGGCGAAGATCGCGGTGAGTAAATGAAGACCCAACGCCCACCACGTCCGGCTGATGCCTGCGCGAACGCTCGGCGCGCCTGTACCTGCCAAAATGAAAACAGTCAGCGCCAGGAGACCGACTGCGACACCTGCTAGCAATGCGCGTAGACGGAAGTCTTCCGACAACTTTCGCGGTCCATTGCTCACGACGTTCTGGTTTTGATCCTGACTCTGCGTCGCTCGCTGTTCGGCTTCGACAGTTAAATAAACCGCCGCGAGAAATGCGAACAACGCGAGGGCAAAGAAACCTACTGCAAACGGAAACGGCGCGAGCCACGAATTGAGGAAGCCGCTCGTCACCGCGCTATTCTCAACACGAATCGTTCCCGAGGCGATCGCGCCGAGGATAACTCCCAGAAGTATCGGCGTGATGATGCTCGCGATCGAGAACACGAGGCTCCAGCGGCGCTGCACGTCGTCGCGCTGAACGTCGTAACTGCGAAAAGTAAACGCCGTACCGCGCAAGACGATGCCGATGAGCAGCAACGTGATCGGAATGTGCAGCGCGGTCGCAATCACCGCGAACGCCGGCGGAAACGCCGTGAAGAGAATCACGATCACGAGTATCAGCCACACGTGATTAGCTTCCCACACCGGACCAATCGCATCCGCAATCAGCGCGCGTTGCTCGCGTGCGCGGCGGCCGAATGCAAACAAGTCCCAAACGCCGCCGCCATAATCCGCGCCGCCTAAAAGCGCGTAAAGCACGAGTGACGCGACCATCACGCCGGCGATAATCGTCTCAAGCGGCAACGCGTGCCTCCTCTGGCCGCGGTTCAGGATCTTTGGGACTCGCCGCGACCTGCCGCAACAACAAGAAAACCGTAATCACTGCAAGAAAGATATAGAGCACGGTGAACGTGAGGAACGGCACGACCAGCCCCGGCATGGGCGTCACCGCTTCACTGGTGCGCATCACGCCATAAATGATCCACGGCTGCCGGCCCACTTCCGTCACGGTCCAGCCCGTCTCGATCGCGATAAAACCGAGCGGCGCCGCGGCAATAATTGTGCGCAGGAACCATTTCGAATCCAGCCACGTTTGCTTACGCCGGCCACGCCAATATCGCCACGCGGCCCAAACGGCCACCAGCATCATCGCCACGCCACACGCAACCATGATCTGAAACGAGATGTGCACGATCGCTACCGGCGGGTGCGTGTCAGCCGGAAAATCATTCAGACCTTTTACAACCGCATTCGGATCGCCGTAAGCCAGTATGCTCAATACGTAAGGAAGTTCGATCGCGTAACGCGTCTCGCGTGCTTCTTCATCGGGAATGCCGCCAATGCGGAACGCCGCGCCTCGTTCTGTTTCAAACTGTCCTTCAAAAGCCGCCAGCTTCACCGGCTGTGTCTTCGCAACTCTCTTCGCGAGCAGATCTCCGCTCAGCGGTTGCAGAATCGAGCTCACGCCACCGACCAACAGCGCAATCGCAAGCGCCGCACGATGAAAGCGATTGTCCGGCTCGCGTCTGAGCATGAACGCGTGAATCCCGGCAACGACAAATCCGGTCGCAGCATACGCAGCGAGCGTCATGTGAAGTGTTTGCGGCAACGCAGCCGGATTCATCATCGCCGCGATCGGATCGACGTCGACCGGCTTGCCGTCGACGAGTCGAAAACCGGTCGGCGCGTTCATCCACGCATTCGCAATGACGACGAAGATGCCTGACAGTGCGCCACTCAGCGCAACCATCGCGCCGGCAAACAAGTGCGCGCGCGGAGGCACGCGCTTCCAGCCGTAAAGATAGATTCCCAAAAAGATCGCTTCGGTGAAGAACGCAAAGCCTTCGAGTGAAAACGGCATGCCGATAATCGATCCGGCAAACCCCATGAATCCCGGCCATAACAGTCCGAGCTCAAACGAAAGCACCGTTCCCGAAACGGCGCCGACAGCAAAAAGGATCGCAGTACCTTTGGCCCAACGTTGCGCGAGCGTGAGATAAATGCTCTCCTTGGTGCGCAGCCACTGCCACTCGGCAATAATCATCAACAGCGGCATCGCAATACCGATCGCCGCGAAGATGATGTGAAAAGCAAGCGACATCGCCATCTGCGAGCGTGCCGCGAGTAGGTCTTCCATGACTGTGTGGAGCCATCCTACTAAGACCGAAGTCGCGCTTCAACAGGGCCTGCCTTAACATGTTCGGAGCGCGGGCGGCTCGCCCCCGCAAAGATCCTATAAGTGAGCGGGCCAACGGGGCGGGCGAGCCGCCAGGCCAAAGCAGGACACTACCGTTTTTCTGGTTGAGCTTGCAACTTATCGGTAAATAAGGCATCGTAGTACCCATTAATCCTTCTCTCGCGCATCGACGGTGATGCGCCCCGCGCCCCAAGTCATTCAGCGCCGGACGTTTGGATAGTTCGAGAGTAGGCTTGTTTCAAACTCTGAAGCCGCTCTTAAAGAGCATCCGAACCCGGTCCTTCGAACGGCAACCGTTTCGCCGAAGCCAATCCGATTTCGCAGCTTCTTTTTTTAGTCCCAAAGGGGAAAGGTATATCTGTATGTCAACGAAACTCTATGTTGGAAATCTCGCTTTCCGCACAACTAGCCAGGAGCTGCAGGATCTGTTCGCTCAAGCGGGCACGGTTCAATCAGCAAGCGTGGTGGAAGACCGCGAAACTGGACGTTCACGCGGATTCGCGTTTGTCGAGATGTCCAGCAACGAAGAAGCTGCGGCAGCGATTGAACAGTTCAATGGCAAGGATCTAGGCGGCCGCCTGCTGAAGGTTAATGAAGCCAAGCCACGCGAAAATCGCAGTGGCGGTGGTGGACGTAACTTCGGCGACAACCGTGGTGGCGGTGGCTATCGCGGTGGTAACGGTGGTGGCAACGGCGGCGGTGGCGGTTATCGCGAACCTCGCTGGTAACAATTCTGACTAAACGAAGTCCCTTGAACCCTGACGATAAAAAGAACGGAAGGGTCAAGGGACTACTGTGTTTACAAAACGAAACTAAGGAACATTATGAATTTCTCACAACTGGGACTCGCGCCCGCGCAAGTGAGTGCTTGCGAGTCTCTCGGATACACAACCCCGACACCAATTCAACGTCAGGCAATACCCATCGTCCTCAGCGGACGCGACGTGATTGGTTGTGCCGAAACCGGCACGGGTAAGACTGCGGCGTTTTTACTGCCCATAATTCAAAGACTCAGCGAAAAAGCCCGCCCTGGCGTGCGTGTGCTCGTGCTTGCGCCGACGCGCGAGCTGGCGCTTCAAATCCAGGATAATTACAAGGAACTAAACAGCGTGAAAACCAACCGCAGCGTGCTTGCGATTGGTGGCGCAAACATACGCACACAACTTGCCGATCTCCGGCGTGGTGCGGCCGTTCTGATCGCTACACCCGGACGTTTGCTGGACCTAATTGAGCGTCGCGCGGTCGAGCTATCGATGATCGAAGTCCTGGTGCTGGACGAAGCCGATCGCATGTTGGACATGGGTTTCCTGCCCGCAATTCGACGCGTGCTTTCACTGTTACCAGCAAAGCGTCAATCGCTATTGTTCTCGGCAACGATGTCGTCAAGCATCGAGCAACTCGCGCGTTCGACAACAAAAGAACCGAAGCTCATAGAGGTAAACACTCGCGGCCAAGCAGCAGCGCTCGTGGAGCAAACTGCTTACTATGTGAGCCAGGACTCCAAGACTGCTCTCTTGCTCGAACTGCTTGAAAAAGAGCACGAACCTTTTGAACGAGTGCTGATCTTTACCCGCACACGGCGGGGAGCAGAACGGCTTTCGCATGTTCTCCAGGCACGCAACCATGCAGTGAAACGCATTCACGCCGATCGGACCCAGGCGCAACGTGAAGCAGCATTACGCGCTTTCAGCGAAGGACGCGCGCGGATATTGGTCGCAACGGACATAGCCGCACGCGGTTTGGATATTAGTGCCGTGTCACATGTCGTTAATTACGACGTGCCCGCCGCTCCCGAGGATTACGTGCATCGGATAGGACGCACGGGCAGAGCCGGCAATGAGGGTAAAGCAATCACGATCGTTGCTCCGGTGGACGAGCTGTCGATGCGTGCGATTGAGCGCCTCACAGGACAAGCGGTCAAGCGCATTATGCCTAAAGGCTTTATCTCGACTACAAACGTTTCGGCAGTTAGCTCGGCCCCAACGCCTTCGCGATTGTCACCTTCACGTCCCTCAACTCGATCGTTTCGACCCCGGCGCGCCTCGCGCTACGCGTGAGGCCCACGTCTCAATATCCAGACGTTCGCTAATGTATCCAAGACGCCGCGCTATTGATCGTCCTGAATAGCAGCGGTATCTTGCGAGCATGAAGACAGTGCTCATTACAGGTTGCTCGTCCGGATATGGACTGGAAATCGCGCGTCACTTCCACGCGCAGGGTTGGAACGTAATTGCCACAATGCGCACACTGCGCGAAGACGTGTTGCCGCGCTCGGAACGACTCCGAGTGCTGGCGCTCGACGTAACAAAACCCGAGAGTATAGCGGCGGCGATCGAGGCAAGCGGCCCGATCGACGTGCTCGTGAATAACGCGGGCATCGGAGTTGTCGGCGCGTTTGAGGCGACACCGATGGCTACGATTCGCGAGGTGTTTGAGACTAACACCTTCGGCGTGTTTGCGATGACGCAGGCGGTGTTGCCGCAGTTTCGAGTCCGGAGATCGGGCGTGGTGGTGAACGTGACTTCGAGTGCAACACTAACGCCGATGCCGTTGGCCGCCGCTTACACCGCGAGCAAGATGGCGGTCGAAGGGTTTACCGGATCGCTGGCGTTCGAGCTCGAGTATTTCAATGTGAAGGTCAAGCTCGTCGAACCGGGATACGGTCCCAACACAAACTTTACAATCAATGGCGCCGAACGCATGCAAGGTCTGATTCCCGAAGCGTACGCGCCTTTTGCGGAGCCGATATTCGCGGCCTTTGCGCAGCCGGCTGCAGTGACGACAGCATCTGATGTAGCCGAAGCCGTCTATCGCGCGGCGAACGATTCATCCGGACAGCTTCGCTTTCCGGCAGGCGCCGACGCCGTGGCGCTCGCGATGGCTCAGTCGAAATAGACTTAATGACAGATCCGCTTGCATCAATCATCGGTCTCCTCAGGCCGCAGACTGTGCTCTCGAAGATCGTGAGCGGAGCAGGAACGTGGAGTATTCGGAAGCCGCCCTATGACGATCCTGCTTTCTGTCTACTTCTCGATGGTTCGTGTTTCCTCGAACCTGACGGGAGCACAGCGCTTGAGCTCAATGAGGGCGATTTCGTTCTGCTGCCTGCAATGCCGAGCTTCACACTCGCCAGCGATCGCGATCTTAGTCCGACGCCCGTAGCGCTCGATCGTTCAAGTGAAAGTCATTACGGCCTGGAGTCAGAACCGGTAACGATGCGGATGCTGGGCGGTTATTTCCGTTTCGATCGTGCAAATGCGCAACTGCTCGTAAAACTCTTGCCGCCGGTAATTCACATCAAGCGTGAGGAGCCGGAAGCAACGCGTGTGCGGCGTATCGTGGAATTGATCGGCGAGGAAACAAACACGGATCGTCCGGGCCGGGCTCTGATTCTCGAACGGCTCGTCGAGGTGTTGCTGGTCGAGGCACTTCGTTTTCGTTCAGCGTCTGCGGCGAGAGAAGAGCAAGGTTTGCTCGCCGGACTTTCGGATCCCGCGTTAGCTCAAACACTTCATGAAATCCACGTTGACGTCGCGCGGCGTTGGACAGTCGAACAACTCGCGCGCAGTGCAGGCATGTCGCGTGCGGTATTTGCCGAACGCTTCGCACGCAAGATCGGAATGCCGCCGATGCAATACCTGCTCGAATGGCGGATGGCGCTGGCGAAAAACATGCTTCGCGGCGAGCGTCCTTCGCTGGCTGAGGTTGCGGAAAGAGTTGGATATCAATCCGCGAGTGCGTTCAGCACAGCCTTCACGCGACTCACTGGCCGTGCGCCGAGCGAGTTCGCGCGCGCATCGGATTGAACACGATCACGATCATGTGACAATAAATTTTGTTGACGCGAGTAATCCGATGAGAGTAGATTACGCACTCCCTCAAACTTCCCGACAAAATAGTTATTAGCTCGCGCCGCTTTTGATCGAGCAGCCCGCGCCGCTTCTCATCGAGCAGCCCGCAAGAGCACAAAAAACTTTCATCGCCGGCGTTCCCCACGTCTTGGCTGCGCCGGGGTCTATTAACTCTTAACCGTCCGAAAAATTCGTTCCGATTTTTAACCCTCGCATCCACTGACCGCCAGCGGCGGTCGCGACCCCGCTATCTGGTTCGCCGGAAAGCGGCTTCACCACCCAAGGGAGGGAACATGAGGTTTCTCAAGCTATTCGCCATCGCGCTCTTTGCCTCAGCGCTCACAATCTCGCTGCTACTTACGCCGACCGTCAACAGCCAGGGCGGCGCAACCGAGGCTCCTGCCAGTTTCGACAATCTAACCAACGGCTTCACAGACCAAACCACCTTCGACGCCGATCGTGTTGCCTTCGAGGCGCGCGAAGAAAGGGAAGACGGGCTCGGGCCCATATACAACGCACAGTCGTGCGTCGAGTGTCATCAGAACCGCGTCAGCGGCGGTGTCAGCCAAATCCTGGAGTTGCGTGCCGGCCACAGCGGGCCTGATGGGAGTTTCGTTCCCGCGCCGGGCGGCTCGCTCATCAATTCGCGCAGCATCAACACGACCATTCAGGAGCGCATCCCCGGCGGGCCGCGCATCACCTTTGTAAACACTTCGACGCAAGTCAGTCTTGTGTCGTTTGACATCGACGCCGGGATTTTGACCACGCTACCCGACGTGCCCACAACAGGTCATAGCTTCCCGGCCTTCTCGCCTGACGGAACGAAGATCGCCTTCAGTGCCTCCGGCAACATCTGGGTCGTGAACAACGATGGAACGAATCCAAACCTGATCTCATTCGAGGGCACAGACTTCCATCCCACATGGTCACCCGACGGGACGACGATCGCTTTTAGCAGCGCGCGTACGGGGACGGCACAGATTTTCACGATGACTCCGATCGGCACGGACGTGACGAACATCTCCAACAATTCGTCCTTTAACGACCGGATGCCCACCTTCTCGCCTGACGGGACAAAGATTGCTTTCCAGCGCACGTCAACCGCTCCCGGTTCGGTTGGGAAGATTTTTACGATGAACGCGAGCGGAGCGGCGCAGACTGCGGTCACGACCGGCGGCGGCAATGACGAGCGCCCGTCTTATTCGCCCGACGGAACGACGATCGCTTTCAGCACGAACCGCGACGGCAACTACGAGATCTACAAAATACTCGCCGTCGGCGGCGTTGCAACGCGACTGACGAACAACGCGGCTTCTGACCGCAACCCGAGTTGGGCGCCTGATAACTCCTCCATCGCTTTTGGTAGTGACCGCAACTCCGGTCTGAAGATCTGGGCCATCGCACCTGACGGCACTAACCCGACACAGGTCAACGGGAACAACGACGGCGGCGGGGACCAGCCAGCCTTTTCAAAGGATCAAGGAGAGACGATCAGAACTTTCCGCGCGTCGCCGATCCTCGTGGGTCTCGGCTTCGTCGAAGCCATTGCCGACGGGACGCTGCTTGCGATACGCGACAACCAGCCAGTCGGTATGCGCGGTACCGCGATAGAAGTCGATTTGGCTGAATCTCCGGATCAGACGCGCGTCGGGCGCTTCGGTTGGAAGAACTCAGTCGCAAGTTTGCTCAGCTTCTCCGCCGGCGCTTACTTATTGGAGATGGGCATCACCAGTCCGCTCTTCCCGAGAGAGCAAAGCTCGCTCGGCCGCAGCGTCGCGTTTGCCGACACGGTGGCCGATCCTGAAGACACCGGAGGTGATGAAGGACACGGTGAGGACGTGGAGGCGTTCACTCGCTTCATGCGTTCAACTAAAGCGCCGCCTCGCAACAGTGCGATGGTTCTGAACGACGCGACCGATCCGGGTTCGCTTCTCTTCGATTCGCTCAACTGCTCGGTCTGCCACGTTCGCTCGATAACAACAGCGTCTGTGGGATCGGTGATCAACGGCGGAACGTTCGTCGTTCCCGCCGCGCTCGGCAACAAGATCATCCATCCCTTCAGCGACTTCCTGTTGCACGACATCGGCACCGGCGATGGAATAGTTGAGACTAACGGTGAGCTAACCAGAAACAAGATGCGCACCGCACCACTGTGGGGATTGAGGACACGCGATCGCTTCATGCACGACGGCGGCGCTTCCAGTCCGCCGACAAACAGCGGCGATCAATCGTTCACGCTCAACGAAGCCATCCTGCGTCACGCCGGCCAGGCCACCGCGAGCCGCACCGCCTACCAGACGCTGACGCCGTTACAGAGATCGCAATTGATCAGGTTTCTGAAATCGCTGTGAGGAGACCGGGTTAACGCCCGTGCGCTTCGGTAATTAAATCGGGGCGGGGTTCAATCCCGCCTCGATTCCTTTCAAGCAGAGCTTCTGTCTTCAGAAGTCCTTGAAATAAGTTACCTGGTAATCGACTGAACCGGTCGATTTGGGAATCGGTTTCGCGTTATCGAAATATGAACCGGTACTGGTAATCAAATCTGATAACACAGTTTCTTTGTTTGAGAGTTCAGGTGTTGCCGGACTGACTAAAGCCATACGAATTTGATTTGAACTTACCACGTGAGTGAATCGCTTCAATTCGTTGTTTGTTACTTCATACATAAAACGAAATGCTTTGCCTGCCTCTGCGGTCTTCCAGAATTCCGTGGTGGTAAGCATCAATTCAGGCGCGGGGCAAATGGAAAAGACATGAACCACGTTGTAGAGATAGATCATCTTGAATGAATTTCTTTCCAAAACTCCCTGACGAATCTCGGTGACGCGCGCCAGCCGCCGGCTTAGCGATCGCTGATCGACTTTGCGTTCAAAGCTTGCCCTTTTGACGACTTTTACTTCGCCACCTCGTAAGCTGCGCGAACCTTTTGCCGAATAGCCTGCGCACGGGCGTTTGCTTCTTTCGCTTCGGTCTCGCGGCCAGTGCGTTGGAGCAGAGTGGAATAGGCTTCCAGAACGTCTGCGGTGTAAGGATGATTGGGTTCTATCCGTTCACGGATCGCCAGTGCAGCCTTCAATAGTGGCTCAGCGTCGGAATAACGGGCTTCGGCTATGTACAGCTTTGCCAGACCGGTTTGGGTCGTGGCCACCTCGGGATGATCCGCTCCGAGTTTTGCCTTTAGGTTGCCGAGTGCTTGCGTGTACAAGGACTCTGCGTCAGCGTACTTTCCTTGCGCCGTTAAGATTTCCGCCAAAGTACTTTCGCTACGCGAAACATACCAATGATCTGGTGCGAAACCCTGATGGAAGCTGGAAAGAACCTCTCGTTCAATTTTCTCGGCCTGCTGTAGTTTGCCTTGGGAAAGCAAGAACTCGGCTTGGTAGTGTTTCATGATTCCTACACGTCGCCCGTTTTCGCCTTTCACCAAGGTCATTTCATCAATAGCATCCTGAAAATTCTTTTCGGCTGCGGCAGTGTTTCCTACCTCGCTATAAATTCTTCCCAGCGTTGCATAACTGAGCGCAAAACTGTCGTGGTCAATAGAAGTCGCTTTGCGCAGAATTTCGAGCGCTGCTCTTTCGCTTTTCTCGGCTTCCTTGTATTTGGCCTGCTGAAAATACAACAGACCAAGGTTGTGCAGATTAGTCGCTAATTGAGGAGACTCAGGCCCTCTTGTTGCTTCGTTGATAAGAACAGCCTGCTTATAAAGCTGCTCGGCGTCTGTGTATTTTCCCTGGAAGTAATCGATCAGCGCGATTAGGTTGAGAGAGTCTGCCAAGGATGCGTTTCTAAGTTTTTCGACAGGCGCCTGGTTTGCGATGTCGCGCGCCTGCATCGCATTCTCCATGGCTTTGCGATACTCGCCATTCTCCTGATGGACGCCGCCTATATATCTGTAGTTGTTGGAGAATTCCGTATAGAAGCTGGGTTCAATCTCACTGCGATTGTTGTCGTAAATGTTTGTTCGCAAAGTCAGCGCTTGCTGGTAGAGGTTCAGGGCTTCTGCTTCCTTTGCAGGATTGTCCTGAGAATCAATGACGCTACCAAGGGAGTTAATCACGCGGGCCAACTCGTTACTGTCAGGGGATATTTGCTTTTGAATTTCTATCGCTTGACGATAATACTTTTCCGCCGTTGCGAAGTTCGCTTCCTTGTCTTCCGCTCCAGATCTTGCGAGGCTCGAGTAGACCCTGGCGATGTAAGTTAAGGTATTGGCCTCACCTGTTAGGTCTTTCAACTCCCCGTATTGCTTCAACGCCGTCTCATGCGCTTTGAGCGCCTCTTTGTAGGCATTTCCCGCAGACAAACCAAAGGCATACCTGTTCCAGCTATCTGCAATGTTTAATTGCCGATCACGATAGACCCGGTCTTCGAGTAAGTCGCCACGGTCCTCTGCCAAGTCTTTTTGCGCTTCGGCTTCCTTACGAGCCTCCACAGCGTCTGCGGTGGCTTTTTGCGCTTCATAACTCTCGTTCTTCGCCTCAAGCTCGGCTGCTTTAGCTCTCTTAAGAGCCGTGTCGGCTTCGTTTTTGCTTTTGTCAGCTTCATCCTTGCTTTGTATGGCCTTTTCAGTTGCTGCCACGGCTTTTTTTCGCTCGTCCTCAGCGGCTCTTCGTTCACGTACTGCCGCGCGGGTCGCCAAGCCGGCCCAAGTAGTTAGTAGGCCCATTAAAGCCACCACAATTACAGCAGCCGCAACTGCTAATCGCATTAGCCGGAGCTTCCGTTTCTGCTCGGGAATCAGACTGGTCTGATAGAGGTGTCGCAGGCTCGGTGTGATGTGCGTCGTGCTTTCGTGGGCCAAAAGGTGCTTCGCTTCGAGCAACTCGTCTTCATTTAGAAGACCTCCGGCGCCTTGCGCGTATTCGGCCGCGCGATTCTCGAGGCGCTGGTGTATTTGCTCCGTTACCGATTGGCCCTCCAGCCATTTCTGGTTGGAAGTGAGAATTGGATCGATGAAGCGATCGTGACTCAACTCATACCAACGCGCCCCCGCACGCCACTCGCCCTTGATGAGCTGAACTAGCTCAAGCGGCACGACGACAGTATTGTTGGGCATACCTCCGGTTTGCTTCTCGCGTCTGTCCACAGTGGCTCGTTTCTTCTCCGGTGTGATCAGAACCTTTTCGAACCAACGGCGTAGATCACCTTCTGTAATTCGCTGATTACCGTCGACCAGTCCATCTTCGCCAACAATGCTGCGAATAGATTTTTCGTAAAAGCTCATCAAGGCATGATCAACGTCGCCACATTTCTCCAAGTGCTCCTGCGTGATGACGCTGGCTTCCGGTTCAAGCGATTGCCATAAGCTCTGACAAACAACTTGTAGCTGAACGGCCTCCACAAACTGTTCCACACCCGGCCGGCCGTTCGAACTCCTCATGAGGTTTTGTACGAGTGTGCCTGCGACACCTTCGCCGAATCTGCGTGTTGTGAATTGCAACGGTTTGACCACGGCGTCCAGCGCGGCGTCATGATCGAGACGTTCGAGGCGTGTTCGTACGCGCAAGTTTCCGGGAAGAAACGACACGTAAGGATCCAGCTCTGCGATATAGTCTTCACGCATCAGGAAGACGATCCGCAGCAGATAGTCCTCATCCAGCGCTTCGCGCACCTGCTTGAAAAACGCCTCTCGTTCCTGCCAGCGATGCGGGTATGAGGTAAACAACTCCTCAAACTGATCGAAGACAGCGATGCGCGGCAATTCCCATGGCTCCTGTTCTTCTTCGGATTCCGGCGGTTCTTCTGAGCTTTCCTTCAATCTCTGCACGTGCGGAACGTCTTTTAAGAACTTCGCCAGCGACAGTTTCTGCAGGTCGGTGCGACCTTTGCCGTGGCCATTGGCCCAGCTTTGCAGCGTGTTGAAGACAAAAATGTTCGACTCGTCATCCGCTTGAATGCCTTGAACACGAGCCAGAGGTAAAACTTCGTAACCCTTCTCCTTCAGGGAAGGAATGATCCGGGCATTCAGCAACGAAGTCTTGCCTGCACCCGACTGTGCGTAAACCAAAACCACCTGATGGGCGACTATCAGCGAAAAAAGATCATTAGCCTCCGCATCACGGCCGAAGAAAAGTTTTCTGTCCTTTTCTTCGAAAGACTTGGGCCCGACGTACGGTTGAAATTCGGCTGCCATTTTCATATCCCCATCTTCTCGCGCAGATCCGCGGTGAACTCACGACAGGTGCCCCAGTACACGTGGATCTTGAGTTTTTGGAAATAACTATCCAGGTACTTAAGGGCATTCTCGAGTTGGTTTTCAGGCAGGCCGTCGGGGGTGAGCTGGACGGAGACGTGAGCTTTGCCGAAATTTCCTCTCATGTAGGAAACCAGGCTGCGAAATACGACCCGGAAGTTAGCGTCGGTGAGCGAATAACCAAGAAAGAGCAGCGAGTTTTCGGTGAACGCCCTTCTTATGCGCTTAGGGAGAAGATCCTGGTTCTCACCCATCTTGATAAGGAAGTCGAGATAGTCATCTTCCGTGAGGACCATTGAATGCGGCACCGCGGTATTGCCGTGCATGTGAAAAACCATGGGCCTTTCCGTCGAGGGTTCAAAGTCCGGCTCTGTTTCGAAGATTGTTTGGAGGTTTTTTGCGACGACCTCGTTAGTTTTACCAACCCCGTCAAGGACCCTTTGTATTTCCCCGTCCCACCAACGACAGAGGTGCTGCACCGGTTGCTTTGCCCGGCTTTCCAACGCTTGCACCATGAAGCTGTCGTAATTGGTGGTGATGTAAATCGGAAGCGGCAACTCTGCCAGTACGCCATGAATCTCGTCACGGCTATCGAAATCCGGCCTCCGGATCTGATCGAACTCCTGTTGCAGTAACAACTTTGGAAACTCAACGTCTTGTTGATCGACGGCCAGAAATTGCGCGACTTTAATCAGATTCGCGTTATCCGGCAGCGGAAAGTCATAGTATTGCGCCCATTTCAGGGCGATCTCCCTGGCGAGAGGAAGTGTTCCCGCACACGCGCCCGCGCCAAGAAAAGGTGTGCACTCGCCCTTTCTTATTCTGTTAATGAGTAGATCCCAATCGCCTTTCTTCAATTCCCGAAGTCGTAATCTGGGTTGTACTTCCGTGAATTTTGCATCCATAGTCGGGGCCCTCGAAAACAGCGGCAGGAAGGTTGTCGCGTTGTGATTTGTGGGCAGATCAACTCTCTAGTTGACCTGTACTTAAGGGCGAACTTCGCCGCCGGTCGGAGGGTTAAACAGGTAAGTTACGAGTGAAACAACCTACAGCTAAAGCCTTAACCAAGAGCTATGGGCGACAGTCCAACCGGTGAAGTTTTATGCCTTCCATTGTGAATGTAAAAAACCGTTGGAATGTTTCAGAATGCCTCATAGACAAAACGGGCGACTCAGTTTTTGAGCCGCCCGTAAGTGTTTGATTCTTTTTGGCTGGGAGGCAGGGACTCGAACCCCGATAGCCAGATCCAGAGTCTGGAGTCCTACCATTGGACGACCTCCCAGCACGAGGCTCTGAATTTACGTATCGAGGCTACCGTTGTCAACCAGACGCCCGGAACCGCTTCACGCTTACGCGTCACTCACGTCCGCGCGCTTGAACTTGCCCTGCGCTGCCAATTTCGGAGCTTCGTCAGGAAGATACTCCCAGTGCCACGACTCTAACGAAACAGTGCGTATGAAGCCATGCTGCGGCGCGTTGCGCTTGAGCCATTCGTAGACCTTGTCGCTTCCGTTGAACACGTTGTGTAAGGTGTTTAGATCGAAGGCCTGCCCGTGCTGGTGGTCTGAGCGTCCCGGTTTTGCTGCCTTATTTCCCTGTCCGCTTTCATATAAACGTCGCAATGCAGCCTGGCGGGCGTACGTGCGAAAAGCGCTGTTGATGGAGAGTTGAATATTGTCGTTCTCGGCTGCCTCAGCAAGCCGGAGGTAAGGCTCGAGAGTGTCGACTGTGATCTGTTCCATCTCGGCGCCGAAGCCGACGATGTTGACCAGCAGTTTTTGCCCAATGTGTTCGCCTTTTCTCCAACACGCGTTCGGCCCTTTGTCGTCCTGCCATTCCGGCGCGAAGTAAAAATCGGCACAGCCGTCCTTGAGATTTGCCGCCTTGGTCCATCCAATCTCTTCGCCAATCTGCATCTCGTTCTGCGCGATCGTCATTTTGCTGACTTTTACAAACACCCCATCAGGCGACCTGTCGGTGACAGCCACAAACGTTCTCACGGGAATAGTTGTGCCTCTCGAAGCGAACGAGGGTGCGCCGTCACGGATCAACGTGTTGTTATCCACGCAGGTCATGTTGTCGCCGAGCGGTTCCAGGGCCCAGGTTGCAGGCGCAAGCCCAGCGGTTTCATTTTTGAATCCGCCCATCAAGTTCATCGCGGAGGTCCAACCAAGCTCCTGCCCGGTATCGTTCGAGATCGCGAGCACGTAAGTATGCCGGCCGGAATCAACCTTAACGTCGACTACCTGCACCTCGGTTCGCTGCGGAATGAGCTTGACGTCTCCGACGTTCTTGCCTGGCGGAAGAGTTTCACCGGCTTTGTATCGTTGTTCCTGGAGCTGTTCGTTGCGAACGAACGCCTTGCTGGATTCAACCACAAACACTTTTCCCAGGTAGCTTCTGTAGTTCATGGCGCAGTTCCTCCGGTCGTCATTCAAAATCCGACTTCGTGTCCCATCCTAAATGGCAAACGCGCCGGAAAATATTTCCGGCCAAAAAGTGCATACTAAGTAATGCTTGAACTCGCGTGCGCTACGAGGCACAATGGCGCGGTGTAGTTGCGGGCATTCCTGAAGAACAACATAGACAAACTGCTATTCACTTCTTTATTAAGCTTCCGAACATAACATGCGGGGAGTAATGACTGAACACGAGAACGAATCTTCAAACTCCAGCCCCGGAGCACAGGACCATGACACGGCCGGCGCACAGGACTACCAAGCGGGCCAGGCAGAGCAGGACCAGGTTGCGAAATATCGTCTCAAGCTCGAGCAGACCGCTGACCTTGTTGCCCGCATCCGACACGAAATCAACAACCCGCTCACCGGCGTCCTGGGCCAGGCGCAATTGCTCTTGCGTGAAGATCTGAGCGAACGCTCACGTAAACGCGTAAAGACGATCGAAGATCTTGCGCTGCGTTTGCGTGACGTTGTGGCGCAGTTGCGTGAAGTGCAACGGCCAAGCGGTGAAGGTGAAACTAACGGGTCCGCAGAATAAGCTCGAGAAGAATGTTAGCCACGGACACCCACGGATTACACGGACAACTCTATTGAATTGAGACAAGTCCGGTCCGTGTTGTCTGTGGCAGAACTAAACCGCGATCGTGTCTTCTTCTTCGACGAGATAAGGCGAAACAGTCGGTACCGGTTCAGTGTCTTCGGCGAGCACTGCCTGAATGATGGGCAGGCTCAACGAGTGCTTCGTCGTCGTCAGCGGCACAGGCTTGCCGGCGGCGTAGACTTTGTGACGGCCGTGCTCGCCATACCACTCGGCGAGATTCGCGGTCTTGTGCATGTTCTCGATGATCTGCCGCCAACCCACACCGGTATTGTAAGCGCAGAACGAAATCTCGCCTTCCTGCGTGCCGTAAGGAATCACACACATCTCTGTGCGGCGGAAATCGTAGTTGAACAGATCCTGAAACCACATTCCCTCGACACACAGCACGCGCCAGTTATCGCTGGTGGCGTTGCTGTTTTCCTGCGTCTTCATGCGGTCGTTGCGATCGGAGTTGGAATTGGTCGACGACGGTTTGAACAGATTAAGGATCTGCGAAATCGGAAAACCCTCCGGCGCGCGTTCGGCGTGGAAATTGCGCATGATCGCCATGCCGAGTTGCGCGTACGAAAGCTTGCGCCCACGCGCGGTGTCGGTGATCACGGCAACGTCGCGCATGAACTGTTCGTAGTCGAAAAATTCAAACAGCGATTTGAACTCGCCCGTTTGCTTGTTTACGACGAGCAACGTGAAGATGCCGCAGTTTGGGTGACAGTTACACGACGACCAGCCCCACGGCGCATCGGCGCCCTGCAACATATCCATCACACTGGTAAACGCTGAGTAGGACGAAAGCGGGAACCAGTCGCGCAACGGTTGAATCTGTCCGTTCAACTGATCTTTCAGATCGTGCGTCATGCCCGCGAGCGTGTAGCGCCACTTCGTGCGCAGCTCGTCGGAAATGTCTTCGTCGCGTCCGGTGAATGAAACCGGTTGGAACGCGATCGTCTGCACCTTGTCGATATTCTTTGCGGCAAACTCGACGATCTGACCGATCGCATCGTTGTTGATGCTGTTGACGATCGTTACCACGAGCGTGACTTTGATCCCAACGCTCGCGAGGTTTTCAATCGCGCGTAACTTCACATCGAAAAGGTTTCCAACGCCGCGGTGCTTGTTCTTCTCTTCGCTGACGCCGTCAAACTGCAAGTACACGCCGTGCTGGCCCGCGGCCTTGGCGGCTTTGCAGAATTCAATGTCTTCGGCGAAGCGAATGCCGTTGGTCGCGGCGAGAATGCGATAGAAACCGATCTTCCTCGCGTACTCAACAGCTTCGAGATAGTAAGGCGAGAGCGTCGGCTCACCGCCGGAGAACAGAATGATGATCTGGCGTTTTGGTTTGAACGACACGGCGCGATCGAGAATCGCTTTAGCGTCTTCAAACGTCGGCTCGTGTACGTAACCAACCTGGTTCGCATCCATGAAGCACGGATTGCACATCATGTTGCAACGGTTGGTGAGATCGACTGTCAGAACCGCGCCGCGTCCGAATTTGATATTCGAAGTGCCGTGACGATGAATGTCTTTGTCTTCAGCAGCGCGGAAGTCACGGCCAAAGAACAGCGACTCGATGCGCGCGAGAAACTCCGGATCGGTCGACATCACGTCTTCAAACTCGCCGTGCTTCGGGCAAGTCTTACGCATGACAATCTGACCGTTGGCTTCGACGATCTGTGCTTTGATTTCACCTGGATGCTCGTGCATCAAGGTCTCGAGCGGAGTTTGACCGGTAATGACGGCATTGCGAACTTCTTTTACGCAACTGGGACAAAGACTGTCTGTCTCACGCGGGAAGCCTAACGGTGGAGCGCTCCGCTCGTAGGATTTGAGCAGTGGACCAGGCGCCCAGTTGGGCCGAATGGCCTCGCCTTCGGGAAGCCTTTGGTTAACACTTTGAAATGCTTTCCAGGCGATGTCTGAAAGACCGGAGATCAACCGGGAGCTTTTCACTCCCGCCAGTTTGCTCTTATCTGTTTCCCCCCGGCGAAACTGGTCACTAAACAAAGGCTTATCGTCTCCTAGTCAACTGTTAATACACAAAACCGCCGAGCATCATAAACAGGATTTGCAGGATCCACAAGACGCGATTATCCTCAAATCCTTGTAGATGCCTATACATTCTACCGCTATCATCGAAGATAACGTCGAAATTGGCCCAGATTGCGAGATTGGGGCCTATGCGGTTATCAAGCGTTTTACTCGGTTAGGCGCGCGCAATCGCATTTATGAGCATGCGGTTGTGGGTGGCGAGCCCCAGGATGTGAAGTTTAAGGGCGAAGAGACTTTCCTCGAGATCGGCGACGACAACATCATTCGCGAGTTCTGCACGCTGCACCGGGCCAGCGGCGCTGGTGAGACCACGCGCATCGGTTCGCGCAACTTTTTTATGATTGGCGTACACGTGGCCCACAACTGCGTGATTGGCGACGACAACATCTTTGCTAATGAAGTGGCGTTAGCCGGTCATATTACGATCGAGGACCGCGTGTTTCTCTCCAATGGCGTGGGCGCGCATCAGTTTGTGCGCATGGGCCGGTACGCGATGGTTGGCGGAAAGTCGAAGATCGTGCAGGATGTGCTGCCTTTCTTTATTACTGACGGGAATCCGCCGCGGGTGCGCGGATTGAACATTGTAGGGTTGACGCGCGCCGGGTTTTCGGCGGAAGCGAGACGCGCGTTGAAGAACGCGTACCGCACCTTATTTAAATCAGCGGCGCCGCTCGCGGATGTGTTGGCGGAGCTCGAACAGGTTGAGGATGAGAACGTTGCTCACTTGGTGCAGTTTATCCGTGGCTCAAAGCGTGGGTTTATAAGAGCATGAAAGTTCAAGAGCTCGCTGAAATCGTAGCTGGCCGCGTTGTTGGCGATCCGGAAACACAGATCGAACGGATTGGTGATCTAAGTAACGCGAGCGGACTCGAAATCGCGTACGTAGACAACGAAAAGTTCCTGAGTGCTGCTGGCGAGAGTAAAGCCGGGTGTTTGATCGTCCCGCTTGGGCGCGCGGACGGGATTCCGAATAGAACGCTGATCGAGGTTCAGAACCCGAAGCTTGCGTTTGCGTTGATTGGAGCGGCGCTGCATCCGCCGCTGCGTCGAGAGCCGGAGATTCATTCCACCGCCGTTGTCGCTGAAAGCGCGGATGTTGCGTTGACTGCATACATTGGCCCACACGTGCAGATCGGCGAGGGCGCGCGCGTTGGCGCTTATACGCGCATCGAGGCTGGAGTCGTCGTTGGTGCGAACGCGCGCGTTGGCGACAACTGCGTGCTGCACCCGAACGTGGTGCTGTACGACGGTGTAACGATCGGCGATCGCGTGATCCTGCACGCCGCGGTTTGCCTCGGCGCAGATGGTTTTGGTTACGTGCGTCACGATCACGGCTACCAGAAGTTTCCTCAGATTGGCACTGTGGTGATCGAAGATGAAGTCGAGATCGGCGCGCATACTTGCGTCGATCGTGCGGCTCTCGGACGCACGCGCATCGGACGCGGCACCAAACTCGACAACATGGTCCACGTCGGTCACAACTGCGACATCGGCGAACGCGTTGTGATCGCCGCGCAAACCGGAATCAGCGGCAGTGTCACGATCGAAGACGACGCGGTGATCGGCGGTCAGGTTGGTTTTGGGGATCATACGCGCGTGCAGAAGGGCGCGGTAATTGGATCGAAAGCTGGGATACTGCCGGGCAAGATCGTGCGGCCTGGTGTGTGGTGGGGAATTCCCGTGCAGCCGCTCGACCAATACAAGCGGATGAATGCGTACTTAAACAGACTGCCGGAGCTGTATGACCAGATGAAAAGGTTACGCGCCCAGGTTGCAGCTCTTCAAAAGCCATCCACAGATTACACAGAGTAATCTGCGCAATCTGTGGATGGATTGAGTTGGTTACTGCTTAGGTCCGATGATTGGACCATCGCCGATTACGAAATAACCCGCCGGCGCGGCGCCGTTGTTAGCCTCACAGAACGCCTTCGCAGCCGCAGCTTGCGAATCGACGTCTATCTTCTTCTTGCGCTCGACCACGACCGTGTGACACGCCTTACTTGAATTGCCCGCCGTGTCGGTTGCTGTGACTACGACGAGGTACACGCGGCCATCGCCTGAGTCCATTCGCTCAGATCGCAATCGTAACGTACCGACGGCGATGTCTTTCGCGTCAGGCGAGTGCTGCGTGAATGGTGAGTTCGACGTTGGTGTTTCATCGTCTTCGTCGCCGAAGACAGACACGCTGAACGTCGCCGCTTCGTTGGCGCTGGCCGAGAGCCCAACGTTCACCAGATTGCTGTTCGGTGGTGAAAGCGACGTGAGTGCCAACGACGACGTGATGATTGGCGGTGTCGTGTCGTCGGTGAAGCACATCACGGACGACGTGGAGAACGGCAGCGTTTCGATCACCGCGCAGAAGTTCGCGGTTCCTTCCTGCTGCACGCCAAACAGGAGTTGCAGGTTGATGCTGCTGCCGTCGTTTAGCGGCGCTCCCAGCAGGACCGTGTTGCTGGACAAGCTGCTGTTGAATCCGCCGCCGTTTGGTTGTGATGGTGGTTGCTCCAACTGAGTTCCATTTACAGTCGTTAATCCACCGCCACTAAGCAGCACGGCAATCGCACCCGACGTGCGTGGCCGCAGGTCGGCTGTGCCACTCGGAGAGGGGAACGTCGTCAGGTCGATGATGCGCAACCGCAGACGAGTGATCGGAGTGCCGGTGGTGTTGGTGAATTTCCGGCGCACCGAGATCGTGCCGAACGTCGAGTTGTTTGCCGGATCGGAAGTGAAGTCGCGAACGTAGTTCGGAGAAGCGTTCGCGGCTACGCCCGGATCGACAAGCGAGATCCCGACTCCTGGTCCATCGCCGAGATGGCCCGGACTCGTCAGTCCCTCTGGTCCAGGCGCTCCCAAGCGTTGCCCGCCGCCCGCGCTCGTTCCATTTGTATCGACGAACAGGAAGTCAGCGCTGTTGTTGCCACTATCTTTCGGCAACCCGGCGCCAAGTCCGGTCGAGGGAATCGTGCGATACCAACTGTAGTCGATGGAGAACGGAATCAGCGGAGGAAGTCCCGCGCCCTCTCGATAAAGCGGATCCGCCACGCTGGTTGTGCCCACCGCGTCGAGCCGGTTCGCGAGATTGAAGTTTGCGGGGTTGGCTGACTTGAACAAGGCGATACCTGCGTTGTCCGGAATGTTCGTGCTGAACGCGTCGTCGCCGATGGCGGTTGTGCCACTGCCCGCCGGATATGCACCGAGTGAATACCCGATGTTGTTAACGGCGAGATAGTGACCCTTGGCTGGAATGATCGTGCCGTTGGGAATGATGAAGCGTGTCGTTCCGTCCGAAGCTGCGAGCGCGAAACCGGTCGAGCCGTCGGTCGTGGCGACGTTAACGCCGTCGTTGCCGTTGTTGTAGATCTCAACGAACTCGTCGTTAGCACCGTTTGGACCACGCAAGCGAAACTCGCTGATGATCAATGTCGTTCCGCCGGGCGTTGGCGTCGGAGTCGGCGATGGGGTTGGTGTTGGCGAAGGAGTCGGCGTTGGCGTCGGCGTCGGTGTTGGATCGCCGCAGGAGCCTGCGCCGCCTTCAGTGTTTCCGGTAATCAGGAACACGCTGCTGCCGCCGGCAGGCAGCGATTCCGTGATGACCGCGAAGCGATAACAACCGGTTTGCTGTATGCCCAGTACGAAATGTACGTTGAGACTGTCGCCGTTCGGGAGCGGTGTTCCCGGCTGAATGCTGCTGGCTGACAGGCTGCTGTTGAAGCCGCCGCCGTTGGGTTGGAATGGCGGTTGTTCGAGTGCCAAACCCCGAATGGAAACAAGTTGGCCTCCGGTTAACGTAGCGGCGGTATCGAATGAGCTTCGCGGACGTAGATCTGCTGTTCCGCTTGGCGACGGGAAGGTTGTTAGATCGACCACGCGGAAACGAAGGCGAGTGATGTTTCCGCCGGTGTTGTTGGTGAACGTGCGGCGAATCGAGATTGTGCCAAAGGTTGAATTTTGTGCAGGGTCACTTGTGAAATCGCGCACGAGGTTTGGCGAGTCAAATTCACTCTGCGCCGGGTCTAGCACTGCATGACTGATGTCGGTTCCGCGGGTGCGCGGTCCCGACATGTTTTCCGGACCGGGCGCGCCGAGACGTTGGCCCGCGCCGGCGCTGGTGCCGTTTGTATCGACGAACAGGAAATCAACCGCGTTGTCGTTCGTGTCCTGCGGCAATCCCGCGCCGCCGCCGCTTGAAGGAATCTTTCGGTAGAAGCTGTAGTCGATGCTGAACGGAATGAGCGGCGGATAACCAGCGCCTTCCCGGTAAAGCGAGTTTGGTTCAGCGGTTGAGCCGACAGCGTCGAGCCGGTTCGCGAGATTGAAGTTGCCGGAGTTGGCCGTCTTGAACAAGGCGATGCCGGCGTTGTCGTTGATGTTTGTGTTGAAGTTGGCGTCTCCGGTCGCCTGGCTGCCGTTACCCGCCGGATAACCGCCAATCGAATACCCGCTGAGGTTGACGCCGAGGTAGTGGCCGCGTCCCGGAATGATCGTTCCATTTGGAATGACAAAACGGACGATTCCATCCGAAGCAGCGAGTGCATAACCGCCCGAGCCGTCGCTGGCGGCGACGTTCACCGCGTCGTCGCTGTTGTTGTAGATCTCGACAAACTCGTCGGCTGCGCCGTTTGGACCACGCAGACGAAACTCGCTGATGACCAGCGACGTGCCGCCCGGTGTTGGAGTTGGCGCGCCGCAGGTTCCGGCGCCGCCTTGGGTGTCGCCGCTGATAATCACGACGTCACTGCCGGCGCCCGGCAGCGACTCCGCGATGAGCGCAACCGTGTAACAACCCGTCTGCTGAATGCCGATCAGGAATTGCAGATTGATACTCGCGCCCGCCGCGAGCGGTGTGGCAACGCTGACGACGCCTGCTGACATGGCGCTGTTGAAGCCGCCGCCGTTTGGTTGAGACGGTGGTTGCTCGAGCGTTGTGCCTTGCACGAGCACCGTTGATGAATCCGTTAACGTCACGTTCTGGGCGACTGAAGTACGCGGGCGGAGATCCGCGATGGTTGACGGTGAAGGGAATGTAGAGATGTCGAGAATGCGGAAGCGCAGGCGCGTGATGTCCGCGCCGGTGTTGTTGGTAAAAGTGCGTCGAATGGCGATCGTGCCGAACGTGGAGTTGTTTGGCGGATCACTGGTGAAATCGCGGTGCAGGTTGGGCGAATCAAAGTCCGCCTGCGCCGGATCGAGCCGGGCGTTACCGATGGTCGCGCCGGCGCTGGTTGGAGCGGAGAGATTTTCTGGTCCAGGCGTGCCGAGACGTTGGCCCGCGCCCGCGCTGGTGCCGTTGGTATCGACGAAAAGAAAGTCAGTGTTGTTGTCGTCGCTGTCTACTGGTAAACCAACGCCGGAGCCGCCGGTGGGAACTTTGCGAACAAAACTGTGATCGATGCTGAACGGAATCAACGGTGAAAAGCCTGCGCCTTCGCGATAGAGCGGGTCGACGACATTTGTTGAGCCAACGGCGTCGAAGCGATTCGCGAGCGTAAAATTTCCGGGGTTTGCAGTATTGAATAAGGCGACACCGGTGTTGTCCGGCAGGTTGGTGGTGAAAGTCGAGTCGCCGGTTGCGGTCGTGCCGTTACCCGCCGGAGACAAATCAAGCGAATAGGCGATCGTGTTAACGCCGAGATAGTGACCGCGTGCGGGAATGACGGTTCCGTTTGGAATGACAAATCGAATCACACCGTCTGCCGCGGCCAGCGCGTAACCGCCCGAGCCGTCACTGGACGTGACAGTGTGAGCAGTGTCGCTATTGTTATAGATTTCAACGAACTCGTCGTTGGCGCCGTTTGGGCCACGAAAACGAAACTCGCTGACGATCAGGGGAGAGCCTGCGGTTAGGCCGATCTTCACGAACAGGAACAAGGAACTAGTTGCTACGGCAATTACTAAAAGCACTTTCAGAGCAGAGGTACGCATCAGGAGGTCTCCTTGAAAGTTGATTGGTACGGAAGTGACGTTTGAGTCTGGGGATCAATAATTCGTATTTAGCTGCGCCACGATCTGACTAGTTGTTCGAAAAGTTTTTTGTCTTTGGCATAGTCTTGCTCAGTGCTACTGAGTTCGACGCGGCAAAGAGTTTCGATTTCGCCCTTCACTGTCTTGAAAGCAAGAACAAAGTCTTTGACCATGACGGTATCGGAACCCACAACTTTATACCGCACGATAAGGCGTGTGCCGTTGAGATTGCCGAGCCGGTAGTGCGGATCTTTGGTGAAACTGACGATCTTTGAGCCGTCGAGTTCGATCCACAAACGTTGGAAGCTGGTAGCCCACCACAACGATGAAAAGTGGAAGCTGTTCTCGGTAGCACCCACCCAAATGTAACGATTCCCGCCGGTAGATAACGGGATGCTTATACCACCTTCGTCCTCTTTCCGAACTGTGCTTGTGCCCACCAGTGAAGTGGGGACAACCACAGAGAAGTCATAGTTAGAATTGCGGTAGGCGTTCCTGTAAGTTCTGGGCGTTGGCTGCTCGTTAGGCGGAGCAAGACTGACAAACTCGTCGAATCCTCGTCCACGCACACTTGAGAATGCGATGTACTCCTTGCCGCTGTCTCGATCCAGAAAGTACGAACCGCGTACTGCTCCGGCGTAGAGTTCGGGTACGTGAATAGGGTCCCATACGGTGGTAGCTCTGTTGTCGTCGACGATGATGGCCTCGATCGTCCGGTCCTTACAAAACCTCTGGTTCAACGCATGGCCCAGAGCCCGCATCGAGGCGGGATTGAAAGAAGCCGGACCAACAGTGACATAGAGAGTCAGTGCCGGCGTTTTGTTTGGCCTCCTTAGTGTGGGACCAATCTTGTACGCCGGCACTTCTTTATCTGGAATGACTTCACATTCGGAGAGCGATCTCTGCCCCATGACTGAGCCGCCCGCCAGCAGGCTCACGATCATGAGTAAGACCGCTCTCGACAACGTGTGTAGCTTCATGGATTACAACCATTCGCCTTCAGGTGTGGACTGATTCGTGGGCCTGCCTGGAGCCACGTCATCGGGTCCCCGTCTTTAGTTATGGCTCCGATTTTGAATGCCAGATCGAAGTCACTCATTCGCGTTACTGAATGAAGTGCTTCATGAATGACTGTCAATGCAGGGTTGTCGATTATCTGGGGATCGTTGAAGTAAACGTCGTATCTCGTTTTGAGACGATACGTACCTACTGCAGCGAAGACCTTACGGAATGAAAAATAATCCGCAATGGTGTCTCTGGCGAATTTGTCCGTAAGCTTCTTCACTATCCCCGCCTGATGTAGAGTGAGCGTTGATTTAAGCCCATTAAATCCGCGCTGTTTGTCTATTGCTGCTAAAACTTTATCGGCGTCTATACCCTTACTAGCTAAGAACGCACGACACCTTTCGCTTTTAACAGCCTTCTTCGCTTTTTCCTTGGCGTCTTCGTGCATTTTTGCCTGTTCCTCGGTCATTGCGGCCTTGCCCGCCGCGACGGCGATCTGCGCGGCGACTATGCCGAGCTGGGCGGCGCTGGCAGCGCCGGCAGTTATCACAGCGCCTTCGAGCGCGGCAGCCCCTCCCTGCACAAAAGCAGCCTCCCAGAACGCTGCCTCTGCTGCCTTTTGTGCGGCGGTTGCGGTGGCCGTTTGTAAAGTCGGCGCCGTGGCTCCAGCGGCTTTTGTACTGCCTCCTCCTAACCAACCGAAGAGTGAGTGGGGATAGTAGTGAGCGATCACGATGAAGGCAATCGCGAGCGCGATCTGGAACCACTTGCTGCTGATTATCTTCTTAATCGCACGCCACAGTTTGCCCCAGAATAGTCCGTCGGGATCGACGCGATTGACTGGGTCGTTGCCACAATACGTGTACATGTTGAGCGACTGCGGGTCGCCCAACGAGGCTGCTTGTATTCCGATGGGATCTACTTGCGTGAAACGTCCCTGTTGCGAATCGTAATGGCGATTGACCGCATAATCGAGACCCGTTGTTGATGACCGGTCGTAGGTAGTGAAGCGGCGGTTAGTGGCTCCTGTCGATTCGACGTTTAAGGCAGTACCGAAAGGCAGAGTTGCCTGTTCAAACGAGGTTGTATTCTGACCGTTACTAACGAGGCGAGTACCGAGCCGGTCCGGATGATGGTAAGTGACTGCTTCGCCGCCAGCGCCGTTTGGCGTCAAGCTCGAAAGCAGCCTGTTCCCCAGATAGATGTAACTCTTGGACCATAAGGGATTCGTTGCAGCGCCCGTTTCCGTGTACTCACACATCTCCGAGTTTCCTGCTGCCACGTAGTAGGTCCGCACGCCGGCTTCTTCTCTGATCAGCCGTTGATTGGAAGTGCCGTAGGTGTAGCTGGAAATTACCGTCACATTGTCGTCGGCTTTTACCTTAGCGAGACGGCCGGCGGCATCGTATTGATAACGGTGCCACGTCGCACCGTTCTGAACGCGGGTCTGGTTACCCGCGGCGTCGTAATACCAACCCGGATCGTTGATACGATTGGTCGCATTGTCGTAATGCAGCGAAGCCCAGCCATCGCCCGGCACTGTCGCTCCGCCTGCCGGAGAGTATGGACTGGTCCCACCGACGTGCGTCTCAAACTCGGTACTCCAGTCAAACCCGGCCCGCGTCGCGTTGCGGCCCACTGCTGCCGTATTTGCTTCCCAGTGTGCCCAGCCTCCGGGATCGGGATCGCGCCACAGATACGCCTGGTACAAGTCATACACGTACCAATGATCGTTGCGGTTGCGATTGGCGTACTCCTGCGAAGTAAACACCGCTGCGCCCAAATTCTGCATTGCGGTCCAGTACTGCGACGTGCCTTGCGCGTAAGCTGTCTGCAACGTGCTCAACCACGAGTTCAGTTCGGTTGAATTTGGCTGGCGATCGAGGGCTTTCTGATAAAAGTTGCGAACGTACTGTTCGGCCGTGTGGGAGAAGGCCCAGGTACGATTGCCGTAACGATCGTAATAGTAGCGCTGCGCCCAGTTGACACTTTGCCCTCCGGTAGCACGTTTTACTCTTCCCAATGCATCGTACTGGAAAACACGATCCTTACTATGGTCCAGATTGTTGCTAATGGAAGCGAGCTGGCCGGTGCGTTTGTTAGCGGCGTTGGTGTAACCGTACGAGAGGTTGAGCAGGGTCGTGCTGCCCCCACGCACCACCGTTTGGTTATCCAACAAGCCCGTTTGCGAGTTGTAAGTATAGTTCTCAGTAATCTGGTTACCACCACTCAAGCCGATGGCTATCGAGGTGGCTTGATTGGCGGGATTGTAGACGAGGCTCGATGCGTGATTCTGACCGTCGACAGTCAGTGAGCTCAGCCTGCTGGCGACGTCGTAGTTGTAATGAATCAGCTTGCGCGGTTGGGAACCATTGCCATACTCCGCTGGGTAACGCACGTCCGTGACTCGATCCAGAAGATCGAAAATGTAGTCAGTCACAAACGGGTATGATGGGCGACTGTTCAAGGTCACCGTTTTGGTGACGATCCGGCCTTCCGTATCGTAAGTAAGGCTTTCAGTACTCACACCGGCAGTTGTGATACTTGCGACCTGTCTAACGTCTTTGAGTTCCGAGCCGCTACTCTTCGTACGATACTGATAAGTCAACGTTGGTGCCGAAAGAATCGGATAACTCGTGTCGCCAAAGCCACTCGTATCCCATGACACTGACTGCAGACGACCCAGCGGATCGTTGTTGTAGGTATAGACAGTCTTAACACCGCGGGCGTCAGTCGAGGTGGCAATATTTGAACGGTCGTCGTAAGTCAGGACGTTGCTCCAAGTGCCGCTGCCGACGTACGTTCCCGCATCGTTCAGCGTCGCGCTTAGTTCGGCAAGTTTCTGCGCCACCATCCGCCCAAGATGGTCGTACTTGAAGGCTCGAGTTTGAGAACCCTGGGTAATAGTTGTCAGATTTCCCAGGGTGTCGTAAGCGTAGGTCGTGACCAGACCATTAGAAGCGGTCGATCCGTTACCGTCAGGATTCGGTTCCACAGCTTCAACCAACTTGTCGTCTACATCTGTTCGGCCCCAGCGCTCGCGACCCCACGCATCACGCACCAGCGTTGTTTCGCCAGGCGTGTTGGCGTTTACCACATTGGGCCGCACAGGGACATAGCTATCCCCCGGATCAAAATCGACCTCGTTGTAATAAGTTTCGGTAACACTTCCATCCGGGGAGGTCACTCTCGTTGGCCGGCTGAGCGCGTCGTAGACCGTAGTGGTCCACTGAGGTGAATCGACCCCCACGCGATACGGTCCCGATTGTTGCGAGACACGGCCCATTGAGTCGTAAACGATATCGACGGCATCCCACGCGTCCTGACCCTGCGCGTTTTTGGTCAGCGCTTTCTCCTGACGAATCTTGCTGCGGCCGTCCAGCAGCTTGATGTTTTGTTCAGCGATGGCAGTTTCGCCGGCAGTGTGTGCAACCGCGTAAGCCGTTTTCGTAACTGTCAGCGCCACGTCGTCATAGGTATGGTGAGTGTGACCGCCTGTTGACGAAGTTGCAGTGCTCGGCCGTAGCGAAGCTGGATCGAACGAATTCAGCGACTGGCGCCCATTGGCATCAGTTGTAGACGTGGCCAGGCCGGTATTAACGTCAATAGTTACGCTGGTGTTTATCTGGCTGTAAGGATCAGTAGCTGAGCCGCGAGTAGCCGAGAGCGGATAAGCAAACTGCGTATTGATGTTGTATTCGTAAGTCGTCTGTTCGCAACAGGCCGTCCCGATCTTTACGAGATTGCCGGTAACGTCGTAGCGGCGCGTTTCGATGACCGGCCCCATTGCCGGTTCTGTCGACGCATTGGCGTAATTGGTAATTTGCGTGACTCGCCCGCGGTAGTTCGTAGAAGGATTGAATATGGGCACACCCGGGCAATACTCCGTGCACACCCACGAATCCGTGTAATAGTCCCACTGCCAGTTGCAACAGTCGCAGCAAATCTCGTCTGTGTTGTACGGATCGTAGGACGGATCGTGCATCCACGCGCCGCTGGTTGGTGAGAGCGTCTGCCCGTCATATTGATAGTCAACCTTACCAACTCTCACATTCGACGCATTGAACACTTCTACGCTTAGCGGCAGGTTAAAGATGTGCCGTACGTTCATGTAATCCCAGCTATTCTCGTAAGACGTGCGAGTCGAGCGCAGCAGGTTGCCGCCGTAGTCGTAGTCTCGCTGTTCGGTCACCTGGTTGTAATAGCCGGTGTAACTAAATTCCTGCTTACTTGTTTGTCCTTTTTCATTGGTCGACTGAACCCGATATGGCCTGGGTGTGGAGTTGTATCCCTGCTCCCACGAGGTAGAGCTACTTTGAATGACTGCTCCGGCAGCGTTCTTGGTTTCGTCGAGGTAGACCAACCCGTCGTTATATTGGCCGGGCGCGTTGTATGAGTACTGAATGTTCTGGGTCCCGTTCGGCAACGTGACGGTCACGGTGCGAGGGTTCGCTTGCATGTTCAGTGCATACGTTGTGGTTGCCGAATCAGTGTTGACTCCGTCGCGGGTCCACGTTTCGACACAGGTCGTATACGTGGGAGCGTCCGTCAGGCTGTAGTTCGGAGTCATTGGGTAGTTGTAGACCTCTTTCCTGGTGATCTGGCTTGGTGCAGGCGCGGTCACGGTGCCCATGTCGTTTAGTGAGCTCGCTGAAAAAGACATACCCCGAGCTTCTACTACCTTCGCAATCATTCCGTAGGACGAATAAGAGTCAGAGTCGCCAAACCAATACCCCGTATTCGTTCCCGGGTAATAAATCGCATCGATGACCCACGGAAAGGGAGTGGGAACTCTCGGCGTCAAACCGGACCAGCCGTGACTCAGCGTGATCTGTTTGTAGTGGATCCTGACGACAGTGCGTGTACCACCGCCGAGACCCGGGGCAGTGATGGCAGCGAGCAGGTTGTTAGGACCGTAGTGAAAGTTTATTACGCGGCCTAAAGTGTCAACCAACGTTTGGATTCGGCCCTGACTAGCCGTGTAGCTCATGCTGATGTAGTTGCCATCGACATCAGTAATCCTGGTTGGGTAAGCCATTCCCTGCCCGAGACTATAAGCGTAATACTCAACTCTCGATCCGGTAGGTAAGCTGGCATTGGCGCTGGTAACAACACCATTCGTATTAGTCGCGCAGGTGTAATCAATGAGCGAACCGTCAGTCGTGTAACCGGAAAAATATTGTCCCCAGGGGTAGTTGCTGATCGTGCCCGCATAGCTGTGACGCGTGCCGTCGGACTCAACGATCATGCAGCCGCCGTTAGTGCCCATGCTGAGCATACGGCTGAAGCCTAGCGACCATCCCGTCGCGGGCCAGTCGAGATCGTTATCCCAGGCGATCTGAGACCCTGCTTTGTTCCAGACCTTCGAGTTATAGACGAGACTCAGTGTCACATCTATTCCGCGGCCTGGGAGACTCAGTACGGGAGCATTGATCTGAAAATTACCGTTGCCGGCGCCCGCAGTGAGAGTCGTTCCATTTGGCGCGCCACGAAGATTTCCGGAGTCATCCGCGGACCAGTAGTTCGTGTTGTCCCAACCGGTACCCGAAGGCATATAGGGAGCGGGCGCGTGAGCCCGGCGAGTTTTAGCATTGCGCTTTGCGTTTGCTGCAACCTGGCCTTCCGCGCCGGGTGTTGACTCCTGATTTTCTGCCGGGTTCGGTAAATCGTGTGACGATACAGGCTTGCTGCTGAGTGGCGGCTTCTTAGTGTCGCGCGGAGTTCCGCGGCGCACTGTGATCGTGGCTTGAGCTGATTGCCCCTTCGCTTCGGCCGTCACGATGAAGGATCCAGGAGTCACCGCTTCAAACTCGCCGGTGCGCGTGATCTTTGCCGGGTGGTGTTCCGAACTTTCCTCTGCCCGCCACTTGATCTTGGCGCCTATGAGCTGTTCGCCGTTACTGTCGAAAGCCGCCGCGGAGAAATGGACCTTATCGCTCAAATCGAGCGACGCACTATTGGGATAGATCTCGATGCGGGCGATCTTCTCATCGCGCTCCTCCTGCTTTTCCTGGCGCACCTCACGCCCGCGACCCTGCAACAAGGTCAAGAGTTCACTTCTATTGAGCAGGAAAAACAAATCGGTTGAAGTTTCCTGCCATACGTCGACGAATAATCTGGGAGCGGCAGGAGCAGACGTTGAAGCCAACACCACGATCAGAAACACGCTGATAAAACGGTGCAACCGGAGACGTAAGCGCCTGTTTGGAGTGATCGAAGATGGGTTAACAGACACGAGGGTGCGCAGTGAGAAGAATCTGGGCATGAGCATACTCCTAAGTTGGACCAGGCAGTCGCCGGCCTGGATCAGTTAATGACCATGATGTGCCGCTAGAAAGCAGTCAGGTTTTCAGGAGCAATCTCACATGAACAGGATGGGAGCAAGATCACATCATATGAGAGCACCGGGGAGTTAGCGCGCGGCACTTTATACGAGGTTGGTCCACCTGTCAACGAGAAATTTTTTCGTGTGAAAAGCGAAAATCGAATCCTGTCTAGTGGAGTAGAAATGCGTCTACTGGAGCCAGCTCACGATCACTTCGGCGGCGCGATCGGAGGCGCCTCCGTCGCCGAGTTGATGAGCCACTGCGGCGAGTTGTGCGCGTGCGGTTTTGTTGGTGCTTGTGTCGAGTAACTTCAGAAGTTCGTCAGAAAGTTTTTCAGCAGTGAGATCGTTTTGCATCAACTCTTTCGCGATCTCTTTGCCGGCGACGAGGTTGACTAAACCATAATACGAAACAGTGATGAGACGTCCGAGCGTGTGCCAGTTGACGAATGATTCTTTGTAGACCACGACCATCGGTGCTTCGAGCAGCGCTGCTTCGAGTGTTGCGGTACCGCTGGCGATTGCGGCGGCGTCGGATGTAGCGAGTGCTTCACGTGTTTGTCCCTGAACTAATTTGACTGCACGCGCGCCGTTCTGCCTCGTGATGATTTCTTTTGTTTCTTCAATCGTGCGGCTCGGCGCAACCACAACCACGCATTGAATCTCGGGACGCACGCTCGCGAGCTTTCCCATCGCTGCGAGCATCGGCGGCAGAATGCGTTGCAACTCCTTGTGGCGGCTGCCGGGCAGAAACGAAACGATCGGCTGCGCCGGGTTCAAATCGTGTTGCCGGCAAAACTCTTCGCGGCCAAAACGCGCCTTCACTTCACCCGCCAGCGGATGGCCAACAAACTCAACCTGCTTCACGCCACGCGCGCGAAACCATTCAGCTTCGAACGGAAGTATCGACAACAACAGATCGATGTCGCGTTTGATCCGGTTGATGCGGCGCGGACGCCACGCCCACAACTGCGGACTGATGTAATAGATCACTTTCAAACCACGGCGATGAAGCGCAGTGGCCAGTCGCAGGTTGAACTCGGGCCAGTCAACCAGCACCACTGCGTCCGGCGATCGTTCGAATGCTGCTTGTTTGAGTTGGCGAAAGGCAGTGAGGAACTTCGGCAGCGCGTGCGTGACTTCGAGAATGCCCATGATCGCGAGCTCGTCGGAGTCGACAACCGTTTCCACACCAGCGGCGCGCATCAGCGGACCCGTCGCGCCGAAAAACTCCAGGTGCTGCTCCCGTTTCCGCAGCGCGTTCACCAACGCGGCCGCGTGGGCATCACCCGACGGCTCTCCGGCAACGATCATCAGCTTTGGCACCGGCGGATAATAGCAGCCACGGACTTTCACGGACTAACACGGACATTTCTTTTACGGACTGATACGGACATTCTTTTAGAAGCTCTTGTCCGTGTATGTCAGTGTTCGTCTGTGGCTCATTTTACGTTTTCTGGAATAACGCCCATTCGTGCTAGCATCCACGCGCTCGACTGAAGTAGCCGCAGCCCCGGAGGATTCCACTCACTTTTGCGCGTTGTACTGGCAAACTTGCTTTTGCTCCTTGTCTGCCAGTTTGTATTTGCGCAGCAAACTAATCCGGTCGATCGCAAGGTAACTAATCCGCTCACCGACACGCCGAACGTCAATCCGTTAACAGCCGATCAACCAGTGCAACGACGCCCTGCAGCGCAAACCGGCGTGCAAGGCACTGCAACCGATCAGATCGAGGTCACTTCAACCCGGCAGTCGGGTTCCGGCCCGGAAAACGCTCGCGTGGTTGTGTACGAAGGCAACGTCGACGTGCGCATTGGTACGTATCGTTTGCAGGCTGACAAAGTAACGGTCTACGACGCGGAGAACCGCGTAGTCGCTGAAGGCAGCGTCGTTTTCGATCAGGCCGATATGCAACGCATCACCGGCTCGCGCTCGGAGTGGAACTACCGTACCAAGCTCGGTTACTTCGTCGACTCCACCGGCTTCACCAATCAGACGCAGGACGGCACGCGCATCTACTTCACGGCCGATCGCGTAGAGCGAGTCAGTCTCGACACGATCGTCGCGACGAACGTGCAGGTGACCGCGTGTGATGAAGACGTGCCGAAGTGGAGTTTTCACGCGAGCAAGGCGCGTATCAAAACAGGCGACCGCGTGCGCGTCTATTCGCCGAAGCTGCGGCTGAAAGACATTCCCGTTTTCTACTTGCCGTACGCGTCGGTCTCGATCAAACCACGCGATCGCGCTTCGGGATTTCTGACGCCGACGTTCGGTGGCTCGGGCGCGAAAGGTTTTCGTCTCTCAACCGCGTACTATCAAACACTCGGCCGCTCAGCCGATTTCACTTTTCGCAGCGACATCTACACCCAACGGGGCTTGGGCTTCGGCGGCGATCTGCGCACACGCGCGAATTCACGTTCCTATCTGAACTTCGGCTTCTACGCGGTCAAGGATCGCATCTTCGGACCAGAGGTAGACGAAGCACATCCGGATCAAGGTGGTTCGAGTATCTACGTCGACGGCGTGCACTACTTCAAAAACGGCTTCATCGCCGCCGCGGACGTAAACATCACTTCGAATCTCGCGTTTCGCCAGGTCTTCTCCGACAACATTCAACAAGCAATCTCACCGGAAGAGACGTCCCAGGTTTTCGTCAACAAGGATCACAACGAGTACAGCTTCAACTTCCTCGCGCGCACACAGGTCACGTCGCTAACAAACGCGCGCATTCGTATCCGGCAGTTGCCGAGTGTGTCGATCGACAAGCGTCCGACCATCGTAAGTTTTCTGAAAAAACTCCCGGTCTACTTTTCCTTTAGCGGCGCCGCGGATGGCGTTAGCCGCAAGGAAACGGTCGAAGATCTGACGCAGTTCCTAATTGACGTTGGCGGCAATCCGATCATCTCGCCTTCGATCGTGCAACGGCTCGATCTGAATCCGCGTCTCGAACTGCCGTTGAGCTTTGCCGGCTGGTCGTTCACTGCTTCCGCCGCCGGACGCGTCACGTTCTATTCAAACTCACTCGATCCCGCGACTCGCGACGTGCTCAGCCGCAACATCACGCGCTCCTACGGCGAGTTTGAGTTCGACGTACGGCCACCGGCGTTGGCTAAAGACTTTCGCCGCGGCGACGGCGCCTTCTGGTTTCGTCACGTGATCGAACCTTACGTTCAGTATCGCAAAATTTCCGGCATCAACGACTTCGCTCAGATCATTCGCTTCGACTACGTCGACGCCATCGCCGACACGAACGAAATTGAATTCGGCGTCGCGAACCGTTTCTTCACGCGCCGCTCGACCGAGAACGTGAGCGACGTGCCGGTGCAAGAGATTCCCGGACGCGAGCGTCCATTGCTTTCGAGTCAACCTTACGAAGCACTCACGGTCACGATCCGCGGCAAATACTTTTTCGATCCGTTTTTCGGCGGCGCGCTCGTTCCGGGTCAGCGCAATCAGTTTTACCCCATCAACACTCTCTCGGGTTTTGTTTACGGCGGCGTGCCGCGACGTTTCTCTCCGATCAACGTCGACGCCCGCTATCGTCCACGGCGCAATCTCTTTGTAGACGTGCGATCCGATCTCGACACGCGCGGCGGCGGCATGCGCTCGCTCTCCACCACATTCGGGCTATCGCGTTCGCTGATTCAGATTTTTCAGAGTTTCTACTACACGCGCGCGATCGAACTGGTGCCGAGTCTCGCGCGATTCCAGGACTCACGTGGGCTCGGACTCGAGGCGGGCACGTTGCGCGGCTCGCAGTGGAGTCCGTCAGTGTTTTTAGGAGATCGAGAGCGTGGGTTTTTCGGCGGCGCGTCGTTCTTTTTCGACTTTCAAAAACGGCCCGGCCGCGGCGACAGTTCGCTGATCAACTCCACGATAACACTGGGGCACAGTTGGGACTGCTGCGCCGTGACGACCCAGTTTTCGTCCTGGAACGTGGGTCTGCGCAAAGAAAATCGCGTGGTCTTCAGCTTCCGCCTGAACGGCATCGGCAGCTTCGGAACCGAACAAATTGGCCAGCGCGCCCGATAAGTAGTGTTCGGAGCGCGGGCGGCCCGCCCGCAAAGTGACGAGTTGGGCGCTACCGTGAGTTGCGGGCGAGCCGCCCGCGCTCCGAACCAGGGCGCTCCCGATAAGTAGTCTGTCAAATTTGGCCGTCCTGTTATATAGTTTTCTCCCCACGCCGCTCTAAACGGCAAGAGACCGCAATCCTTTCAAATAGGTTCAGGGATTTATGAGAATTGTAATAACGCTTCTGGCTTGTCTGGGCTTAATAACGCTCGCCTCGATCGAATTTCCTTCAGGTTCACACGCTTCGCAAAACCGGCCAAGACAATCCGCGACCAAGAAACGCATGCGCCAGGAATTCAAACCCGGCGAGGTTTTGGTCCGTTATCGCAGCGAGGCGTTGGCCCGGACGAGAGTCGGACGGATGCTTGTTGCTTCCCCGAGCGGCGAGTTGGTCGCGGGTCAGGTGGAGCCTTTTGACGGAGCGGATCTCGTTCCGGGATTGCGCATAGTGCGCGTGGCCCCCGAACAGACGCTGGCAGCCGTCGCTGCGTTGCGGCGCCAGCCTGATGTCCTCTACGCCGAACCGAATTACATTCTTCGTGCTGACGTAGTTCCGAACGATCCGCTGCTCAATACCAATCCAGTGCCGCAGTACGGGATCACTAAGATCGGCGTGCAGAGCGTTTGGGACAACTTCACGACCGGAAGTTCAAACGTCGTCGTGGCCGTAGTCGATCAGGGAATCGACATCGAGCATGAGGATCTCGCGGCAAACATCTGGACCAATCCATCGCCCGGATCGCTTCAGGCCGAACTGCAAATCTCGAACGACGTGCACGGTTACGACTTCAACAGCAACACCGGCAACGTCTTCAGCGGAAACGATGCGGAGAACCACGCCACGCACGTCGCGGGAATCATCGGCGCGAAGGGCAACAACGGAATCGGCATCACGGGCGTCAATTGGAACGTGCGCTTAATGTCGTTGAAGTTTTTGAATAACGACGGCCTCGGCGACACTGCGAACGCCATCCGTGCCTGCACCTACGCGCGACGGATGCGCGAGCTCTGGGACACACAAGGACCAGCCAAGGGCGCAAACGTTCGCGTGATCAATGCGAGCTTTGGCGGCGACAGGCCCACACAGTCGTTTCTGGATGCGATCAATGCTTTGAACAACGCGGGCATTCTGTTCGTCGCCGCGGCCGGCAATGCCGACAATGGTTCACTCGAACCAAACAACGATCTCGTCCCGCATTTTCCGTCGAACTTCAACGCGCCAAACATCATCGCCGTCGCGGCGACTACTCAATCCGACGCGCTTGCTTCGTTTTCGCATTTCGGAAAAGGCAGTGTCGACATCGGCGCGCCCGGTTTTGAGATTCTCAGCACCACGCCGCCGTGTACCGATCCTGGTCCATTTCCGGATTTTCCCTGCGACCCGTTCTTTCCGCTCAACTTCGGTATCAACACCGACACCTACAGTTACTTTGATGGAACGTCGATGGCCGCGCCTTTTGTTTCGGGCGCCGCGGCGCTGCTTTGGGCGCAGAATCCAAACCTGACGGTGCAACAGGTCAAGAACCTGCTGCTGCTCAATGGCGACGCGCAAAACTCATTAGTCGACAAGACGCTTACCGGCCGCCGTTTGAATATCGCGAACAGTTTTCAATCGCTGCAACAGGCCGATAACACGCCGCCGGGAGCAGTTACCAATTTCCATCTCAACGTTCAACAGGGACGCACCTTCAATATAGGTTGGACCGCGAGTGGTGACGATGGCGCCGCCGGCACTGCGTCGCTTTACGAATTGAGTTTTATTGATGGCGGTTCGGGCGCCGTCGTTCCGTTGCGCGGCTTAATCCCTGCTGCCCCGGGCACGGCGCAGAACACGGTGGTCACGATTCCGTACCGTCACACTTCGGGAACGATTCGCCTGCGAGAGTTTGATAACAAAGGCAACGAAGGCACGCCGGTCAATCTGCCGGTAACGATTGCACCGCTGGATGGCGATCCTTACGTTACGAGCGTAGGTTCGTTTGTCCCGCTCACGGCTGGCGGCACAAAACTGAGTTTTGAAGGTGACGATCGCTACGTCGACTTTCTGTTGCCGAATAATTTCTCGTTTCCATTCTTCGGCACGAACTTCACTTCGCTAACGGTCTCTACCAACGGCAATCTCTTCCTCTCTCAGGCGCCGGTGCGCAAGGGCCTTGAGGAAGGAGATCTCGAAGAGGCTGATGATCCGCCGGGTGCGCCGCAGGAGCTTGGCGGCTATAAGATGGTCGCGGGTTTCTGGGAGGACCTCGTTATCGATCCTGTCTCGCAACCCGGTGCGGGCGTTTATGTAACGCAGCTATCGAATCCATCGCGAATGATCTTTCGCTGGCTGGCGGAGCCGTGCAACTTCAGTTTCGTTACCCGTAGTTGTCTAGGCGGCGGTCCGGTCAATTTTGAGATCGAGCTACGCACCGACGGAACGATCAAAACACGTTACGGCAGTGGTAACTCACAATTGTTCCCGACCGTCGGAATCGGCGGTGGAGATCAGGACGGCTACTTCATCCCCACGCACACGGCTGGAGACGAAAGGATCACTCTGAATAATGCGGGTGAAGTGACATTCACGCCGCGCGGGCCGTGGGCCCAGGCAATCCTGACGGGATCACAAGTCGATCTGAAGAGTTGGCAGAATCAGGGCCGCACATTTGTCTACGCGAAACTGACGTTCCCTGACGCGGGTTTCCGCATAGTGGATTGGGGCAACGCGACGCGTTCGGGTAACACGTTTACCGCCGATGCGACCGTGGAACATTCCAACGCGCCGGTGCCATCGGCGATCAGTAGCACGGCGCAGATCTGGGATTTGGGTGCTCTCACTCCGGGTAACTACCAGTTTGTTTTCAAGAACTCCGGCACGACGGTGAAGACGTTAGACATCACGGTGAGCAACACGCCGCCGGCGCCGAATCCGATCGACGATGCGCGAACGTTCGTGCGCTTCCAGTACAAAGACTTTCTGCGGCGCGAGCCCGATGGGCCAGGTTGGGACCACTGGACGTTCGAGATCACGCAGTGCAGCGATATCGCATTCCGCCGTCCTGGTGAAAGTGAAGCGCAGTGCATCGAGCGCAAACGCGAGAACACGAGCGCTGCGTTCTTCGTCTCGCCTGAGTCGCAGAACATCGCTTACTTCGTGTTGCGCGTGTATCGCGGTTCGTTGGGCCGCATGCCGTTCTTTGGCGGCGGGTTCGGACCCAATGACGAGTTCACGCGAGATGCGGCAGCGGTCGGGCAGGATATCGTCGTAAACAATGCGCTGGATCACAACCGGATCAATACGAACAAGCAAGCGTTTGTAACTGCGTTCGTGACACGGCCGGACTTCCGCGCGATCTTCGATCCACTAAACAACACGCAGTACGTCGACAAGCTATTCCAGACGACTGGCGTGCCGCCCTCAGCCGGCGATCGGCAGGCGCTGATCAATGGCCTGAATGGCAGCACGGAAACAAGAGCCAGTGTGCTGTTCAAGGTCGTGGACGGAACGACGACCGGTGTGGGCGGTCTACTGACCTTCAATACCGTTTACGGCAAAGCGTTTTACGACAACCAGTTCAACGCGGGGTTCGTGCAGATGGAGTACTTCGGTTATCTGCAACGCGACCCCGATCCCGGTGGTTACGCCTTCTGGCTCGGAAAGCTGAACTCTTTTGGCGACTGGGTCAACGCCGAAATGGTCAAGGCATTTATCAATTCGCCTGAGTATCGGGCTCGCTTCGGCGCGCCTTGAGACTAGACGTGCGTTTGGCGCTCTGACCAGACTAATATCAACACGGGCAGGCAACCGGCGATGGTTAGCCTGCCTCTGAGCTTCTCGGCTCCCGGCGGCCGGACCAAGCTTCTTCGCTAATTAGTGCGAGTTTTCCATAAACCCCGAGGTTTTCCCCCGGTTCTTACACTCTAGAGTATTTCCTTGAAGACACAAATCAAGCTCATAGCCTGTCTTGTTAGTGCTGCCCTGCTCCTCTCGTCATCGGCCGCGTTTGTTCGACCAATCAGAGCCCAAAACATTCGCCCGCTGGCCGCATCACAGGACTCGGACGTGCCGCTTAGAAGCGCCACCGTTCAGGGCCGCTCACAGGATCCGGAGCTCACGAAACACTTCCGCCGCTACGACGTCGTGAAATTCGATCGCGACGCGGCAACGAGACAGGTAAAGAATCGCGGCAGAATGATTCTCGAGACCTCGCACGGAAACTTCGATTTGGAGTTTAGCCCGTACGATCTTCGTTCTTCAGATTACTCCGCGCAGGAGATCGGCGTTGACGGCACAACCCACACGCTGCCCAAAGCTCCCGTTAACACTTTCAAAGCTTCGGTGAAGGACAATCCACGCGCGCAAGCGAGAATGTCAGTCGGCGCGGATGGTCTTGAAGGAGCCATCATCATCGGAACGGAGAAGTACTTCATTCAACCGGCGCGCACGCTCTCAAAGACCGCGCAGTCGGATGAGTTTGTTTTTTATTCAGTGGCAGACGTCACGGAAACGGATGCTGAATGCGGCGTCACTCTCGCCGACGAAGTTGCCCAGGCAGAGTCGCAGGCCGCTGAAGCGGACGTCGCGGCAGCGCTGAATCCGATCAATCCAATTTCGCCGATGGCCATCGCCAGAATTGCCACCGATGCCGACGGTGAGTACGTCAATGGTCTCGGCGGCAGCGCCGCGGCGGGCGATCGCATTCTACAGATCATGAACGTGGTCGACGGCATCTACCAGGTCGAGGTCGGAGTGACCTTCCAGATCGTCTTTCAGAACTTTTGGACCGATCAGAATGCTGACCCATACACACAGACGGAAGCTGCCGATCGGCTCAACCAATTCAGGAACCATTGGAACGGGAGGCAGGACGGAGGCTTCGGCACGGCGCGTAGCCTCGCTCATCTTTGGACCGGTATAGACTTGGACGGATCGACTATCGGCATCGCCTCGCTCGCGCCTGTTTGCCGGAATCCAAACTTTGCCTATGGTTTGTCGCAACGTTTTCCGTTAACCGGCTTATCTGACGCCCGCACGGTACTCCTGACGGCTCACGAGATTGGACATAACTTCGCCGCGAATCACACGAACGTGATCGGCAGAGACATACCGGCGGAGTTTTCGATCTCCTGCGACAACACGATCATGGAGTCGGGGTTGGGAACACGTACTGGTTCCAGTTTCTGTGCGTTCTCTCGTTCGCAGATCGTGGGCCATGCCACCGCCAACAGTAGTTGCTTGCTGAACGCCGGCACACCGCCGCCGGCGAATAATTGCGCCGAGACGCCGATTACGTCACAGGTGCCGATCAACGCATCGCTGGCCGCTTCTGATTGCCGCTCGCCCTCGAGAGGTAATCCACATTTTGCCGACCTCTACACATTCAACGGCACGGCGGGACAGCAGGTTACGATCTCGATGAGTCAGCCTACAGGTGGTCTCGATCCTTATCTCTACCTCATCTCTCCTGACGGCTTCATCGTCGATCAGGCGGACTTCGGCGGCGGTGGTACAAACGCTCAAATACCGGAAGTGTCTGATCAGGGAGTTTTCACACTCCCGCAAACCGGAAAATACATAGTTGAAGCCACGTCGCTTGCGCCGGGACAAACGGGCGGTTATCAAATCATGTTGAATGTGCCCGGTTGCAGCCTGAGTACAAATTTAAGTGCTTATAATTTTCCCGCGGCCGGCGGCACGGCCACGCTCAACATTAGTGTGTCGGGAAATTGTTTCAGCTACAGGATCGTCAGTGATCCAAACACCATCGGCAACGCAAACTGGATTTCGTTATTCGAGGGCGGGGGTTCGGGACCGCGCAGTATCGGCTTTAACGTGTCGGCGAATACCGGTTCGATTGGGCGCCGATCTTTCATCTTGATAGCTCCGAGTGGCGGTAACTCCATCAATGGTGGATTACGAATACCGGTAACGCAATCAGGCACTGGACCAGACTGTTCGGTCAGTCCTATTTCAATCGGACAAACCCTCAACGGAAACCTCGCCAACACCGATTGCGAATCGCAGATCCGCAACACCGCGAGCGTGCTCGCAGACCGTTACACTTTTGCGGCCTCGGCGGGTCAGCAGTTTGCGATCTCGCTTCAGGCCTCGACCTTCAACACTTTCTTAACGCTGATTGGACCAAACGGCGCTGTTTTGCTCAACGACGACAACAGCGGCGGCGGACAGAATTCCCGCATACCCGGTGGAACCGGAATGCTGACGGCCGGGCTTCCCGGCACTTACACGATCGAGGTCGGTTCATTAACTCCCGGACAAACAGGCGCCTATTCTCTGTCGCTCACCGGCACTGCGCCGGATTGGCAGCCTACAGTTCTCGATCCGTCGCAGGTGGAGTTGAAGAGTTGGAAGGTTGATGGGCGCACGTTTGTTTACGCGAAGCTGACTTTCCCGACTACTGGTTACCGGGTGGCTAACTGGAACATGCCGGCGCAATCGGGGAATGACTTCTCAGTGGATGCGACGATTGAAAAATTGGTCAACGGCGTGGCAGCACTGATGGTCACCAGCAACGCGCAAATCTGGGATCTCGGAGCGCTCGCGGACGGGAACTATTCGTTTACCTTCAAGAACTCGGGAACGAATGTGAAGACGTTGAACTTCACCGTTAGCTCGACGCCGCCGGCGCCGAATCCGATCGATGACGCGCGGACGTTTGTGTTCTGGCAGTACCGAGACTTTCTGCGGCGCGATCCCGATGGTCCAGGTTGGGATCACTGGACGGCCGAGATCACGCAGTGCAGCAATGCCGCATTCCGCCGACCTGGTGAGAGTGAAGCGCAATGTGTCGAGCGCAAACGCGAAAACACGAGCGCTGCGTTCTTCGTTTCGCCGGAGTCGCAGAACATCGCTTACTTTGTGTTGCGCGTGTATCGCGGGTCGCTTGGACGCATGCCGTTCTTTGGCGGCGGCAGTGGTGCCGGTGACGAATTCACGCGTGACGCAGCGACAGTCGGGCAGGGCATCGTCGTGAACAACGCGCTGGATCACAACCGGATCAATACGAACAAGCAGGCGTTTGTAAACGCGTTTGTGGCACGGTCAGACTTCCGCGCGATCTACGATCCACTGAACAACACACAATACGTCGATCAATTATTCCAGACGACCGGCGTGACTCCGTCAGCCGGCGATCGGCAGGCGCTGATCAATGGCCTGAACGCCACGACGGAAACGCGCGCTAGTGTGCTGTTCAAAGTCGTGGACGGAACGACGACCGGCGTGGGCGGCATACTGACCTTCAATACGGTTTACGGCAAAGCGTTCTACGACAACCAGTTCAACGCGGGATTCGTGCAGATGGAGTACTTCGGCTACCTCCAACGCGACCCCGACCCCGGCGGTTACGCCTTCTGGCTTGGGAAGCTGAACACGTTTGGCGACTGGGTCAACGCCGAGATGGTCAGGTCGTTCATCAAAGCGCCCGAATACCGCGCCCGCTTCGGCGCGCCTTAAGCGGTTTCCTGATCGCGCCCTAAGCAAGGGTGCCCTGCTTTGAACGCCGAAGGCGTTTACTAATTTGAGCCCAGGGTTGGCGAACCGCCAACCCTGGGCTACAGCATACGTAAAGACTATTACGCTGAAAGCGTTCGCGAGGGAAAGCGCTACTCGCCAACGCTTTCAGCGTTGCTACCATAACTATTCGTTAATCCCAGGGTTGTGCCAACCCTGGGTTAGAGGATACGTAAAGACTATTACGCTGAAAGCGTTTGCGAGGGGAGGCACTACTCGCCAACGCTTTCAGCGTTGCTAACCAGAACTATCGGTTAATCCCAGGGTTGAAGCAACCCTGGGCTCAAATTAGCAAACGCCTTCGGCGTTCAGATCGGGTCTACCGCCTTAAGCTAATTGCTCAACCGCTCGATTGCTCAACCGCTCGCCAGTTTTCTATAATTACCAACCCGACGAGGAGGCAACTGATTTAGTGACCTCCGCCTCTTAAGTGGTCCTCGCCAGAATGCCCATCAGGTAGAGAAGGTGTGAAATGAAAAAGAAGAAAACCAAGCCGGTCCAGTCCGCCAGAAAATTGCCACCCCGGTCAGTAGTCATCATCGCTGCCTTAGCCCTCGTGTCCATGGCCGCAATCACGGTTATCTCGCGGCAGTCGGCCAGCGGCAAGCAGGCCGAGATGTCGCAACAGACAACGACCGAAGCGACCGACACAGCCAGCAAGAAATACATGAAGGTGAAGGTCGGCGGCCGGGAAGTTTTCGTCGACCCTCAGACCGGGAAGATCAAGCCGCTGACACCGCAGGAAGCGCAGGAGTTGGCACAGGGCCTGAAAGGCATGCTGGAGAAGAACAAGTCGTCGGAAGGGCTTGTCGAGGAACACAACGCCGATGGGTCAATGTCGATCGACCTCCAGGGCCGTTATCAGAACGTAGTCGTCGCTCGTGAGAACGAAGACGGCTCGGTCTCAACGTCCTGCGTCGACAATCCTCGTGCGGCAGCAAACTTCTTCGGTCTCGATCAGAAGTTGGTTGAATCAGGTCCTAAACCCGTTAACTCACCCGGTCAATGAAAAAGTATTTACGCGTAAAAATTTCGGTTTTCTTCGTCGTGATGGCGTTCGGCCTCGTGGCTTCTTCTTCTGCGTTTGGCCAAGCCTCCATCGTGATTTCAAACAATGACGCCCCTAACGTTGGCTTCAACGATCCCACACCGGTAGCGCCGGTGGGTGGGAATAGTGGCACCACTCTCGGCCAGCAACGGCTCAATGCCTTTGAATTTGCAGCCGGTATTTGGGGCGCAGCGTTGAATAGTGGTCCAACAATTACTGTTCAGGCGAGTTGGGATAGTTCGTTGACCTGCACGGCGACCACCGCCACGCTCGGCTCCGCATCCGCCATCAGCTTGCGACAGAATTTTACAAACGCGCCGTTCACCGGCACGTGGTATCCGGCTGGTCTCGCCAACGCCCTGTCAGGCAACGATACGAGCGCTAACGCTGAGATTCGGGCAAGATTCAACCCGCGTATTGGTACAGCCGGTTGTCTTCAGAGTCGTCAGTGGTACCTCGGGCTGGATGGCAATCATGGTAACGGCATCGATTTAGTTTCAGTTCTTCTCCACGAGTTCGGCCACGGCCTGGGATTCGCGGATTTTACGGATCCAGAGACTGGAGAGTTTGTCAGAACTACCCAGGGCCAGCCTTTTCCCAGCGTTTGGGACCAGTTTCTGCGCGACAACAGCAGCGGGAAACTCTGGGCTGATATGACTCCCGCTGAGCGTGTCTCCTCAGGCGTTAACACTGGCAACCTCGTGTGGAACGGTCCACAGGTGACTGCCGCCGTTCCGGGCGTGCTCACTTCGGGCGCAGACGGCTCGAATCGAGTACGGATGTTTGCGCCGAACCCGCTCGATCCAGGCTCTTCGGTTTCGCACTTCGATACGAGTGCGTTTCCCAATCTGTTGATGGAGCCAATCATCACGCCAGGTCTTAATCACACTCTTGGTCCACCGAGCGATCTGACGGTGACCTTGTTAAAAGAGATTGGATGGACCGCTGCGACCGGGACGCCGACACCAACTCCGTCGCCGACGCCGACTCCATCACCACCGCCAAACGATAATTTCGCTTCGGCGCAGGTCATAAGTGGTTGCTCGGGAAGCGTGAACGGAACGAACGTCGCTGCGACTGGCGAGGGTGGAGAACCGAATCATTCACCGGCCACCATCCCCGCCGGCAATCGTTCGATCTGGTACCAATGGCAGGCGCCGGTTTCCGGCAACATGCAAATTACTACCGCCGGAAGTGAGTTTGACACGGTACTTGCGGTTTACACCGGAAACGCAGTCAATTCCCTGGCCCTCGTCGTCAAGAACGACGATGTTGTTCAAGGGGTAGACACGAGCAGCATAGTCAACTTTGGTGCTGTTGCGGGTCAGACCTATCGAATTGCAGTCGACGGTTTCCCCAACGGTGGCTCCATTGGAGATGTCGGACTGGTCAAGCTCAATTGGGAGCAAAGCAACTGTGTAAACGCGTGGGTACCCACTGTCCTGACTGCTAATCAAGTCGATTTGAAGAGCTGGAAGGTCGATGGGCGCACGTTTGTTTACGCGAAGTTGACGTTCCCGGATGCGGGTTATCGTGTGGCTGACTGGGGTACAACGACGCAAGCCGGAAACGCGTTTTCAGTGAATGCGATCATTGAAAAATTCAACGGTGCGTCGGCTCAGGTAATCACGAGCAACGCGCAGATCTGGGATCTCGGGGCACTCGCGCCAGGGAACTATTCGTTTACGTTCAAGAACTCGGGCACGAATGTGGAGACGTTACCCATCACGGTGACTTCGACGCCGCCGGCGCCGAATGTAATCGACGATGCGCGGACGTTTGTATTCTGGCAGTACAAGGACTTTCTGCGGCGCGATCCCGACGGGCCAGGTTGGGATCACTGGACGGCTGAGATCACGCAGTGTACCAACATTGCATTCCGGCGTCCGGGTGAAACTGAGGCACAGTGTGTGGATCGTAAACGCGAAAACACGAGCGCTGCGTTTTTCGTCTCGCCTGAGTCGCAGAACATCGCTTACTTCGTGTTGCGTGTGTATCGCGGATCGCTAGGGCGTATGCCGTTCTTTGGCGGCGGCAGTGGTCCCAGTGATGAGTTCACGCGTGATGCCGCGACGGTTGGGCAGGGCATCATCGTGAACAACGCGCTCGATCACAACCGGATCAATACGAACAAGCAGGCGTTTGTAGCTGCGTTTGTGGCACGGTCAGACTTCAAGGCGATCTACGATGGCATGACCAACCTGGAGTATGTCGACGAGTTGTTCCGGAAGACCGGCGTTACACCGTCAGCGGGCGATCGGCAAGCGCTGATCAATGGCCTGAACGCCAGCACGGAAACGCGAGCCAGCGTGCTGTTCAAAGTGGTGGACGGAACGACGACCGGCGCGGGTGGTCTACTGATCTTCAATACGGTTTACGGCAAAGCGTTCTACGACAATCTGTTCAATGCGGGATTTGTACAGATGGAGTACTTCGGCTATCTGCAACGCGATCCCGATCCCGGCGGTTATGCATTCTGGTTCGGGAAGTTGAACACGTTTGGCGACTGGGTCAACGCGGAGATGGTCAGGTCGTTCATCAAGGCCCCCGAATATCGCGCTCGCTTCGGTGCGCCTTAACGGCCATAGATCTCGTAAATCTTCGTGGCGATTCTGATGGGCTCTTCGGCAGTGTTGGTCGAAGAGCCCATTATCGTTCCCGCACGCCGCGCTAAATCGTAAGCCGACTTTCTCACGCTGAACTGGCGCACATTCGCGGCCATTTCCAGGATCGCGCGCACGTAGGTTTCGGGATCGTGTTGCTCGCGGAGGGTGCGCAAGCCGCGTTGGCCCATCTCCGCAAACGAATTCGGATTGTCGATAAAGGCGCGCAGGTGCGATTGAATGTCGGCGATCTCGTGTTCCGGGCGCACATGAGCCACAGTGTCGCGCGACAAAGAGGAATACCAGCCGATCTCCGTTACGAGACTCGGCAACGCGTGATACCAGATTCGTAACTGGCTGCCCGACGCCTCGCCCATCGTCGGATAGCGCAGATTGATCGCGAGATGCGACGCTTTCAACACCTTGTTCAATTCGCTTTCGGGAGTGTAGCCATGCAGTTGGACCATGCGTCCGAGACCGAGTTTTCCGATCCGGCTGCGAAGGCTGCGCGCATCGGGGATCTCGCCGAAGATGTCCAGTTGAAAGGATTCACGTTCCGGTAAAGCGGCGAGTGCTTCCAACACCGCGTCGAGACGCCGGTTTCGGCCCATGTAGCCAAACATGATCAAGCGATACGGTAGACCATCGGGACGAGCCGCGCCGGCATCGCGATCGAGCGGCAACGTACGCGGCAACGAAGCGAGCGCTACCGGCCACTGCTTCAGCGCTTCGACCTGCGCCAGTGCTTCCTGCGTGTGGACCACCACGGCCAGACAGTTTTCGAGAGCGAGCGGCGTCAGCGGGTAATGCTCGGTCAGATAGTCGATGTTTACCGCGCCGTTGATGAACTCATTCGCCGCGCGCAATCCCGCGGCGCCGTAGCAACGCTTCATCTGCGCAAGGTAGCCGGCCGTGTCACGCCATTGGCCGCGGTATAAGCTTTCGAAAAAATTGTGAACACGCAGATCGTGCAGGATCACGATGCCGGGATGCTGGCGGCCTACTTGCCAGATCGACGTGTGAAAGAGATGGTTGTTGCCGATGTTGTAGAAGGTTGCGTCTGCATGATGCAGTTCGGGCCAGTTCATCCGCCGCGGATCGTAGCTGCGTACGCGCGCAACATTCTCCAGGTTTCGATCCCAGTTACTCTGATCGGTCCACAACGTCAGTTCCGCATCTTTGCTGAGGGCAGGCAATATGCCGACGAGATAATCGTCGGCGATGCTCGTCTTGGCCGGTGGCAGCGGGCAGAACCAGTTGATCTTCATGCGCCGCTTTGCCTCAAAGTCGTCTCATTCACACCGGGCTTTAGCCCGGTGATAAACGGGACGCTATAGCTGAAAACCGTTTCAACGGTTTTCGCTGCTTCGCCATGGAAACCGTTAAAACGGTTTCTCAACAAACCGGAGTGTTTTTCCACCGGGCTGAAGCCCGGTGTGAATGAAAAGGATTTTCGAGGCAAAACCTTCATGCGAGCAGTTTTTGGACCACGTTGGCCCAGGAAAGGTTGAGACTCTCGTAACGAGCGCGTCCGGCGGCGCCCCACGCCGCGGCCTTTTCGCGGTTTTCCCAGACGAAGTCGAAAGCGGGGGCTACGCCCTCGGGTGTTGGTTCCGCGATTAGTCCGGTTTCGTTGTCGACGACAAACTCCAGTGGACCACCGGAGTCGCGACACGTGATCACCGGCTTGTGCGAAAGCATCGCCTCGAGCGTTACGTAGCCGTAGTCTTCGTCGACCGGCGGATAGACAACGGCGAGCGCGCTCGCGTAGCGTGCGCGTTTCTCGTCCTCGCTGATGCCGCCCAGCCATTCCACACGTTTTTGCACCTTCAGCTTTCGCGCCAGGGATTGCAGCTTGTCGGTGTAATCCGGATGGTCCGAGACTCCGGCAAAGCACAGGCGCACCGGATTGCGCGTCGCGGCCAACGCTTTGAGCGCGAGCTCCTGGCGTTTGGGAATGCAAAGACGGCTCGGAAAAAACAGGTAGTCCTCCGCGTTTGCGGAATAAAACTTTTCCGCACCCGGCGGCGGATGATAAAGCGGCGTGGACTCGATGTCGCAAAAATGTTTGAGACGCCGCGCGACGTTTTGTGAGTTGGCGAACACGGCGCGAGCTTCCGGGATCAGCGTGCGATCCGCGTGCTCGATCGCGTCGCGCACTTGCGAGCCGTTTGGATAGTAAACAAGATCGCTGAGCGCATGGTCCCAAAGGTCATAAGCGGTGCGATGCTGGTGCAAAATCCAGAGCACCTTGTTTGGGTGCGGAATCAGGTAAGCAGGAAAACGGAGACCGATGAGCCGATCGACACGCGTGCCCGCTACTTCGGAAACGTCGAGCAGCCGGCAGGCCAAAATGTGATCGAGAATTTTTTCCGGCGGGTACCACTTGAACGGAATCGAGAGAATCTCCGTTTCGTGTCCGGCCGCAACGAGCGCGTCGCGCAAACCTTCGGCGTGAACCTCAGCGCCGCCACGAATGAAAGGGACCTGGACAGTGGCGATGAGGATTCTCATGGACCAACCTTCCGGCCCACGATGGCGTAATCCATCGGTCCGTAAAAGTAAGCATTAAAACGTTCTGCCAGCAGGCCCTCGCCCGGAACGCGCCCGCTCTCCCACGGATGCAGCATGAGCAGTTCGACGTTTTCAAAGCCGTGATTCTTGAACAGAAATTCCATCAACTCGGTTGGCAGAGGATGGCGGTGTGTCGGATCGAGATAGAAGTAATTACTGCCGACGATGACGTTTTCGGGATTGGGTGTTTCGAAGATTGCGACGCCGCCGGGACGAAGCACCCGCAGCACCTCGTTCAACAACGCCACAAGCGCATTGAACGAGACGTGTTCGATGATGTGAAAGCCGGTGATCGCGCCGGCGCTCTCATCGGGGAGGCTTTGCAGGTAGACGAAGAGATCCTGCTCGGCGACCTCAAGACCACGATCGGTGCATTGCCGGACCTGAAGAGAATTGTTTTCGACTCCACGCGACTGGATTCCATTTTCCACGAGCAACTCCAGCCACTCGCCACGCCCGCAGCCGAGATCGATCACGGGCGCGCTGTCTGTCACGTAAGGCAGATACTCGCGGAAGCGTTCCTTGATCTCCTCGCGCGATCCTCGAAAACGATCTTCGAGCGCCACGTAGAGCTTTTCGAGTTGCGGATCTGACAAGTCTCCGAGGCGAAAACGCAAAGCTGCTAACTCCTCGGCCGTGTCTGCGCGCAAGGCAGCGATGCGTTGTTTCATGTCGTCGAAGTACGTGCCGGCGACGCCCTCGAAATATTCCTGCCACTGCTGCGTGTCTGTTTGGCGTTGCGTGAGGGTTTGTTGCTCGGCCACGAGGGCCTGCTGCTCGGCCGCGAGGGTATTGATTCGGTCGGCTAAGCGATCCGCCGTGACATTGATAAAATCCGCAATCTGTTCGTGCTGCGACAACACATAACTGCCAAACTCTCGCTGGTCGCGAATCGAGTTTGGCAACCGCAGTAGGGCGATACCCAGACGAATCGGATAACCGATCAGCGGCAGTTGGCCCAAACGCCGGATCAGCGCGGGGAAGAGCAGGCCGTCAAGCTGCACTCCTTTGGCCCGTCCTTCCGGGGAAAAGCGCAGGTCGGCCAACAGATCGACCTTGTTGACGTAGCCGCTGCGCAGGCGTTTGAGATCGCGCAACGCTTCGGTTTCGTCAGGCGAACGTTTTAAGACCGCGCGATACGCAGCTTGCACAAAGGTGCGGTCGTGATACCGCAACAGATCGTTAAGGTGATACCGATGGTCCGAATGCGGTTCGAAGTCGGGCTGCAGCCGGAGTTTTGGAGGAGCATTTTCGGGTGAGACTTTTTGCACAGACTTGCGTGGCGCCTGATCGGTTTGCTGCGCCGCCATCGACTCGCGAATTACGGCCGCCAGATCGTCGATCTCGAGCCGAGGTTGCTTCATGCGCATAGGTCTCGACGGAATGCCGCTGGCCCAACCGCGAACGGGCGTCGGAACGTACACGTTCGAATTGGCCCGTGCGTTGGCGGCGCAAGCGCCCGCGGATGAGTTTGAGTTGATCTCACCGTTGCCCTATGAAGAGACTGGTCCAGTTGACGCCTCTGCCAATCTCCAACTGATCTATTCGCAGCCGAATCTTTTGCAGCGGCGCTGGTGGACGCTCGGACTGCCGTCTTATCTCAAACGAAACCCGGTGGCGCTATTTCACGGCACGAATTACGAGGTGCCGTTGCGGGCACAGTGCCCGACGGTAGTTACTATTCACGATCTCTCGTTGCTGCTGCATTCTAGCACGCACGAAGCGCGTGCGGTCCGTCGCGCGCGGTTGCTGCTACCACTGATGGCGCGGAAGGCGAGCCGGATCATCACGCCTTCAGAACTCGTGCGAAACGAGGTCTGCGAGCGCCTGAAAATACCGCGCGACAAGGTGATTGCAACACCGCTCGCGCCGCGAAGTTGTTTCACGCCGCTGCCCTTGCCCGAGACCGTCGAGACGCGTAGACGCCTGGGCATTGAAGACGAATTCCTGCTCTTTGCCGGCACGATCGAACCGCGAAAGAACCTGCCTACGGTGATTGAAGCGCTGGAAATCTTATTGCTGGTGACTGGTTGGGAGCCGCAGTTAGTAGTTGCCGGGAAGATTGGCTGGAAGGTGGATGAGGTTCTTGCGCGGGTACAGAAATCACCAATACGGGATCGGGTGCGCTTTGTTGGGTTCGTGACGGATGAAGAGCTAAGAGCGCTTTATTCGTCGTGCAGCGCTTTCATCTACCCTTCCGTCTACGAGGGGTTTGGACTGCCGCCGTTGGAAGCGATGGCGTGTGGAGCGCCCGTGATTGCGAGTGAAGTGCCGAGCATAAAAGAATCCGTGGCGCGAATTGTTTCGGCCACGGATTCTACGAAGTTAGCAGAAGTAATTGTTGAGTTACTGACGGACGAGCAAGCGCGTCAATCGTTGTCCGCACGTGGTCTCAAACACGCGCGCGAGTTTTCCTGGCAACGAACCGCAGCACTGACTCGCGAAGTTTATGCGCAGGCGCTCTGTTAGAAGCGGCTGCGATACTCCGGCGACACGATGAACGACCGGACCATTTCAGCATCAACCCAGTTGCCGAAGAACTTCAGCTTGCCAAGCCAGTGGTTAAAACCGTCCTGGTCAGGGTTGCGGCGGAGATAGCCCACGTATTCCATGAACACAAACACGGTGTCGAACTCTTTGTTATAGAACTGTTCGCCGTAAGTGGTCTGGAAAATAAGCGTTCCGCCGGTAGTCGCCTGTGTGCCATCGACTATCTTGAACACCACGCTGGCTCTGTTTGCCGGGGTGCCGGCTTCGTTGATCAACGCCGTGCGATCGGCGCTCGAAAGGGCGACGCCCGTGGTCTGCGCGAGTTTGTCGACAAACTGCGTCGCGTTCAGGTTGCCGTAGGCGGCCTGAAAATCGCTACGAGTAACAAACTTGTCGACGAACGCGCGCTTGTTGGCGTTGATAACGCTCGGCGACAGCGCGTCGTTCACGACGATGCCTTTGTTGACTTCCGCCATGTCGGCGATGAACTCGCTGTACAGCGGTCTGCATGACGCCGGCAGATTCTGTGGTACGCCGGGACATTGCGCTGATTCAAGCTTGCCTAACGTGCCCCAATAAACGCGAATGACAAACGACGCGCTGTTCTGCGATTCAGGCGACACGAAGAACGCTGCGGACGTGTTGGTCCGCTTGCGATCGGTGCACAGCGCTTCACTTTCACCGGGACGGCGTTTGGAAGGGTCGCTGCACTCAGTGATTTCGCCAGTCCAGTGAGCCCAACCAGGAGCATCCGGGAAGCGGCGCAGGAAGTCGATATAGTGCTGAGCGGCAAAGAAATCGGCGTCGTCGATGGTGATCGGAATGTTGGTGCCGGGTCTCAGACGCAGCGGCTTAACTTTGACATCGCCGTAAAAGAGTTCAGAAGGGAGATTTGGAGTCTCGGTCACGATCCGCAGGGTCGGTGGACTTTGTGCTAAAACGCCACCAAACGCGAAGATCATAACCAAAATCGCAAACAAGCATTTCCGCATGAACGTTACTCCTACAAATCTTCGGTGGGGTATGTCGTTTGAATAGAGACCTGAGGCTGGGGTCCTTCTCGGCTTCACGCACTCGCAAAAGCCGTTTTGAGTATAGGAAAACGGTCTTTCCATTGTCAATCAGGTTTCTATTGCAATTCGGTCATTTTGAAATCTTCAATTCGAAACACGAGAACACGCGGGTCACGCGGTTCGTCGATACGCCTTGCGGCGCTCCGGAAGCGAATAATCGACTCTCCTGGAGGCACCGTCACGGTCTTTGAATAAGGACTCGGAACATTGTTCACTTTGACCTGTTCCGAGATCAAACCGCTGATGGTGAATTCGTCGAGTTCCGGATATCCCGTGGCGAAAGCCATCTCCAGCTTGATCGTCCGCGGCAGCCGCGACGTGTTCTTAATGCGCAGCTCTCCTTCGCTGGAACACCAGCGCCAGGTCTTTGCCGGCCCGGTCTCGAGAGCAGAAAAACCGCCCTTCCAATCGACGAGTATGGGATGAAAGCTGAGTTCCTTCTTTGTTTCCCACGAGCTGTCGGAATATTTCTCACGTAGGCTTCTACCATAATCAGCGAGATTGAAAAAGAGCAGCCGGCCATTCGAACTCGTCAACGGTTTGGCCTTAAGAATGTTGGACAATTCCGCTTCCAGCGCGGCGCCGTTGTCCTGGTAACCGAACCGGTCGACGTAGAGCCCGCTGAAGCCCGCAAACGCCAGATTTTGCACCAATTGTTCCGATGGCAAAGCGGAAACCTGCTGTTGCGCCCGGTCTGTGTCGCGGTTTTTTATCGTTCCGTAACTCCACCGCAGGTTCTTCGAATGCACGTAACCGCGGAAGTGATCGTAATCGACCATCTTGTTTATCGGCGGAGTTTCCGGAAACTGAACATACGGCAACTGAAAGATCATCGACCCCGCGGGCACTGACGACTCAACCTTATTCACGAATTCCGCGTCGCTGACAAAGTCAGCTTTGTTTGATGCATAACTTGGGACGTACCAGAGGCTCGTTTGGTCGAGAAATCCGATGATTAAAAAAAGCGCGAGCGCCAGACAGAAGATGCTTCGGCCTTTCGTTAGTCTTCGGTAGATCGCTTCGAGGCCGATCCCTACGGTCATGAAGGAGAAGAACGCGATATACACACTGATCCGGTTGTAGCACCTGATCGCGCTCGAGATGTAGAGCGAGAACAACAACCCAAACCCGCCGATGGTTGTCAGCAGCACAGACATTATGTTGAGTGCGCTGAGATCCTGGAGCAGTCCTCCCGCGCCCGCTACCAATTCTTTGCGATAGATCAACTGAAGAAGCAGCGCAAGAAAACCGATGCTGCCGATTAACCCGAGCGACGTCGAGTCGTTTTCACTGACCATCGAGTTTGCGTTGTGATACCGCTTGAAGCGATCGAGGAAATCAACTCGGTGAACCGTGATCGGTAAGATCAACTGAGAGATCTTCAACCCGTAAGTTTCCGCTTCGCGCGGAACTCTTTGCATCGCTCCCGCCTGGCCGTTTTTGTATTGGTGATAAAAGGCCGGCGACAGGTTGATGATGACCGTAGCAGTTGTAATCGCGGTGAAAACCACCGCCATCACCAGCGGCCGAAACCTGTGGACTTTGAGTGCGCCGACAGTGCCGCCGGCCAGCAACAGGAAGCAAAAGAAGAAGGGGTAATAAACCCCACTAGATCCCAGTAGTATGCAAATCAATACCGCGGCGATGAATTTCTTTGTTCGCGGGCGCAGATCTTCCCTTGCCAGCCAAAGCACAACCATGATTCCAAACGGAACCACGTAGTAGGCATTAAGAACAAGGTGATGCTGATTGCGCAGAAAATGGAATGGCAGAAAGGCGTAAAGAAGACTCCCGAACAGCGCCGGGACGTAACTCAGGTTGAACTGCCGCAGAACATATAAAGACGTGAGCGTGATCAAAGGAAACGACAGCAGGTAATACAGGTTCATCACCAGAAACGGATTACTGGTGAACATCGAGATCAGCAACATCACCACGACGACGCCATTGTCGAAAGTGGGAAACTCGTACATCTGCAAAGTGCCGGGCGCGCCGAGAGATGGGTTCTGCCAGTACCAGCCGTTCTCGATGAGTCCTTTAGTAGACATTGCATAAAAGAGACTGTCACCGATGTAGTAAAAAGGAACGTGCAAGTCGGCACGCCAGATTTTGAAGAAAAGGCAAAGCATCACCAGACACAGCACTGCCGCGGCAATGTATTGTGAGGCTTGTTTGATACGGTTATTATTCAGAATCGTCTTCATCTGCTGATTGCCGGTCGGCACGGGACCGAAAAGTAACTTATAACAGAGAGCAAAACAACTCATCTTGTTAGCACGCGTCCGAAAACTGCTCGACAATCAATGGTTCGTTCGCTTGCGCCAGGATCGAAGCATTCGCGAGGCGTTATTCGTCTTCATACTCACGCGAGCTTTGATCTTCTTCATCATGATCTGTGCGGGACAGTTGATCGTCACTTCTTATCCCGAGATCAAGGCACACGATGCGTTCATCTCATTTGAGCGCGTGCAGGTTGCCCGCAGGCTGCGCGAGATCATGTCGCACGCCGACGTGGCCCATTACGGCGGGCTTTCGCATCGCGGTTACCGGCAGGCGCCGTTTGACGTCACCAACGAGCACAGCCAGCAGTTCGCGTTTTTTCCGTTACATCCGATTTTGCTCTGGATAATTCGGCAGTTCACGAATGACGTGGTCCTCTGGGGCGCCGCTCTTTGCAATCTGTTCTTCTTTGTGTCGTTGGTGCTACTGCACAAACTCACGCTCGCGTTTGGTTACGGCGAAGATGTTGCGCGGCGAACCATCTTCTATTTAGCCGCTTTTCCGGCGAGTTACTTTTTCTCAATACCGATGACGGAATCACTGTTCGTCATGTTGACGGTCGGCAGTTTCTACGCGGCGAAGCGCGAGCACTGGTGGGCGGCGGGGATCATCGGCATGTTTGCTTCGGCTACGCGGCTCACGGGTGTGTTGCTGTTCCCGGCGCTCGTGGTGTTGAGCTGGCAAACATATCGCTCGCTGCAAATCAGAAAGATTTTGGGTTTGCTGTTAGTGCCGTGTGGACTGTTCGCGTATATGTTCTATTCGTGGTGGCTGAGTGGTGACGTGTTGGCGTTCAAGCATGCAGCCTCAGCGTGGGGCCACCAGCCTTCGATCTTCTTTCTCCGCTCGGTAATCAAATGGCTGATGCACCCGGAACCAATTGCCGGGCCGTGGAACATGTACATTTTGCACGTCGCTTCCGTGCTGCTCTGTTTTGTTTGTATCTACATCCTCGCGCGGCGCCGTGAATGGGCGCTCGCGTTCTACACGACAATGTCGATCGTTGTGCCGCTTTCGTCCGGAGTGTTGCAGTCGTTGGAGAGATATACAATGGGTTTCTTTCCCATCTTCATCGCCCTGGGCATCGTGGCAAGCACTGAACGTTTCGATCAGACGATCAGGTTTGTGTTCGTGTTCCTGCTGGCAATCATGACGGCGCTATATGCGGCGGGCTTCACGAACGCGCTGGCGTAAAACAGATCTTGCTAACAAGACTGCGACAACTGTTTGACCAACCGTGGTTAGTTCGTCTACGGCAGGATCGCAGCGTACGCGCCGCGCTCTTCGTCTTCGTGCTCACCCGCAGTTTGATCTTTCTGATTCTCATCTGTGTCGGTCAGGTCAACGTCGTACCGTTCACGGAGATGGACGCACATCATGCGTTCATCACGTTGGAAGGCCCTGCGCTGGCTCAGGATCTGCGCAAAACGATGTTTCAGGCCGACGTCGTCCACTATGCGACGATTGCCCAGGATGGTTACCTTCACGCGCCTTTTGATCTGAGCGACCGGCGGAGTCATGAGTTTGCTTTCTTTCCGTTGTTTCCCTTGCTGCTCTGGTTGTTGGGCCATCTTACGACGGACGTGATTCTTTGGAGCGCCGCCTTTAGCAATCTGTTCTTTTTTCTCGCGCTGATTCTGCTTTACAAACTCACGCTCGAGTTTGGCTACGACGAGTCAGTTGCCAGCCGGACGCTCTTTTATTTAGCGGCGTTTCCGGTCAGCTACTTCTTCTCCGCGCCTTTTACTGAATCGCTGTTTGTGCTTCTGACGGTGGGAAGTTTTTATGCCGCGAAGCGCGAACGCTGGTGGGTTGCGGGCGTGCTGGGGTTACTTGCTTCGTCCACACGGCTCACTGGTGTTTTGCTGCTGCCGGCGTTGCTGGTTTTGAGTTGGCAGATGTATCGGTCAATGCCGATCAAAAAGATCCTCGGCTTGCTGCTGATTCCGTTTGGCCTCTTCGCGTACATGTTCTATTCGTGGTGGCTGAGTGGAGACGCATTGGCGTTTAAACATGGAGCCGAAGCCTGGAATAGGAAGCCCTCGCTCTTTTTCGTAAACGCGCTGGTTCAATATTTAATCCACCCGCAGACAATCGCCGACGCGTGGAACATCCACTTGTTGAGTGTCGCCGCGGCATTGCTCTGTTTCTTTTGTGTTTTCGTCCTCGCGCGGCGGCGTGAATGGGCGCTTGCGGTCTACACGTTCATGTCGGTCGTTCTACCGCTTTCCTCCGGCGTATTACAGTCCATGGGCCGTTACACGATGGGGTTCTTTCCGGTGTTCATCGCGCTCTCACTCGTTGCGAGGTCTGAACGATGGGATCAGACGATCAGGTTCGTGTTTATTTTCCTGTTGGGAATCATGACGACGCTGTTCGCGGCGCGCTTTACCAACGCGCTTTCTTGAGCCACAAAGAAGCACAAAAGGCACTCTCGTTTTGAGTTCAGCCTTAAGGCTGTTGCTTGGCAGACAAGCTAAAGCTTGAACTCTAAGCCGTCTTGTCTTGTGCTTCTTGTGCCTCTTTGTGGCTAAGTTTTGTGATTAGCTGATCTCGAGTTTGCAGACGGCGATTGAGAGGTGACGGTCGTCGCCGCTGTTTGGGTTTGCTACCGATGGTTGCCACGTGCGGCTGGCGGTGATCTCGAGTTTGAATTCAGTGGCGGCTGTTTCCGGGACGTCGATTTCAACTTCCAACCAACCATACTCGAATAAGCACAGGCCACAGATTTGTTCACCGTTGAGTTTGAATTCGAGCTCCATTGGCGACGTGCGGAGATCGGGTATGTGCGTTGTGAGTTGGAGGCGAAGTCTTGAGAATCGATCGGCGTTGAAGCGCAGCCACGAACGATCAGTCATCCAGCGCGCGACTGGCGGCAGGTGGTTGGCCCCGTACCAGCCGTTGCCGAAGACGCCGCGCGAGTTTTTGTCGAGCTCGGCGGGAACCCCGGTCGTGGTGGAAAAAAGATCGCGACGATCGCGATGCGCGTTGTAGAACGGTTCGGGCGCGGCGTTTGAAGCTTTGACCAGCACGTACAGACCGCTCGACGGCAGCTTCACGTGCAAGTCCGAGATCTTTTGAAAGACGTAGCCCATCGCCATGTCGAACGCGTGCTGTTGGTCAAACGAAAGACCGCGCAGGTAGTCGATGAAGTCGCGGTCGAATGGCGCTCCGTAGTTGTCAAACTGCTTGATGAACTCCCCGGCCGTCAGGCAAAGCGTGTAACGCGGTTCAGTCTGCACCGACGAAAAAAACTTACTGAAGCGCCGTGCGATGTCCTCGTCTGATTCGAGTCCGATGTGCCCGTCCACGGCGATGAAGTCTGCCAGTTTCTCAGGACTCGCCGTGCGGTAATCCGGGTGCAGGTTCGGGTCCAGCGACTCGATGCCGTGCATCGTCACACCACCGGGACGCAACACGCGCCTGATCTCCGCCAGCAACGCATCTTTGTCCGCGAAGTCGACGTGACCAAACACGTCGAGACTGACGACATAATCAAAAGATTCATCTTCGAACGGCAATTCAGTCAGTTGGCCCACACACGCCCGGTCGTAACCGTTGCGCGTGGCCATCTCGACCAGCTCCGGCGAAAGATCGATTCCAGCGAGGTAAACGTTTTTGCGTTTGAGTAAGGCCAGCAGTCCCTCGCCGCTGCCGAGATCGAGCAGTGAAGATCCGCGCCGGACGTTGTCGTAGATCCACATCGTCCGCGCGAACTTCATATCGAAACGATCGATCGCGTCGAAGTAGCTCGCTTCCAGTACGCCGCCGGTGTAGAAACGGTCGCGATAAAACCCCGCGACGTCTTCGATTCCCGCGAGCCTTAGCAGATCGTCCTTCATGTTGTTTGGGAAACTCTCGCGGTGACTTCCGCGTTCGCGCCGATGGATTTGGTGGTGGCGTGCGCGTTCAGGTTCGCGACGCCTTCGATCGCGATCTCGCTGAAGACGCGAAAGAACAGCACGCCGTCCATCCAATCAAAGCTCACCGAAGTGGGACTGTGTACGGCAATCGAGATCGAATAAAGATCGGGCGCGAGCCAGCAGTTGAACGAGAACGTCGTTTCGACGCGTTCGCCGCGCTTAACGAGACCGGGTTTGATTCCCTGGACCTTCGTGTTGGTGCCGTAGAGATTGATCCCGTGCCGGTTCCGAATAACAAAACCGTAAACCGGGTCTTCGATGTCTTCACGAAAAACAACACGCACGCGTACGTGGACGAGCTGCCCCGTCTCGACCATCGCCACCGATCGCAACGACGCGTCCAAAAGATCCACACGCAAGATCTCAGCGCTGCCGTTGCCGTGCCGGTAAGTAAACTGCGGCGTGATTTCAGTCTCTTCCGCTTCTGAAACCGCCGGCTTCTCGTGCGCCAATCCAAGCTGCGCCTCGGCGTACGCAGCTTCCGCCGCCATGATCACTTTCTGATAACGATCGAGCACGTCCGCCGGCGTCCCATCAGCTTCAACGTGCCCACCATTCAACAGAATCGCGCGCGAACAGAGCGCGCGAATCGCACCCGGATCGTGCGACACAAACAAAATCGTCGTTCCCGTTTCCTGCATCTCCTTGATCCGGCGCGTGCAACGATGCTGAAACACCGCATCGCCGACCGACAGCGCTTCGTCGATGATCAATATCTGCGGCGACACTGCAATCGCAGTCGCAAACGCGAGCCGGATGTACATGCCGCTCGAATACGTCTTCAACGGCTGGTGAATAAATTCGCCAATCTCCGCAAAACTCGCGATCTCCGGCAGCAACCGTTCGGTTTCTGCTTTCGACAATCCGAGCAGCGACGCGTTCATAAAAATATTCTCAATGCCGGTGAACTCCGGATTGAAGCCCGCGCCGAGCTCGAGCAATGCCGCGATGCGTCCTTCGTGCGAGACAGTGCCGTGAGTCGGTTCGAGTGTGCCGGTGATGATTTGCAGCAGAGTGGATTTGCCGGAGCCGTTTGGCCCGATGATTCCGGTCGTCGTGCCCGCTTCGATCTCGAAACTGATGTCGTGCAACGCCCAGAATTCGCGATGGGTCTTCCAGCGCCCGCGCGTGACTGATTCTTTCAGCCGATCTACAGGCCTGCCGTAGATCCGGTACTGCTTGGAAAGACTCTCAACGCGTAAGGCTGGCGGCATAGCGTCGAATTTTAGAGGCCCGAGAAGGTATTAGCAAAGCCATCCACAGATTACGCAGATGATATGAGACTGCGTGTTGTAGCCTTTCTGCGTAATCTGTGGATGGCTTTAGTTTTGCTGTTTAGCGACGGCGAGGTCGGAAGCCACCATCTCTTTGATCAATCCCTGAAACGTGTAGGTCGGTTCCCACTCCAACGCGCGCCGCGCTTTCGAGGCATCGCCGATCAACTGGTCCACTTCAGTGGGCCGGTAGTAACGCTCGTCGACTTTTACAAACTCGCGCCAGTCCAGATCCACTTCCGCAAAAGCAAGCTCGCACAATTCCCGAACGCTGTGCGTCTCCCCGGTCGCAATAACGAAATCGTCCGGTTCGCGCTGCTGCAACATCACGTGCATCGCGCGCACATAATCGATTGCGTGACCCCAATCGCGGCGGGCGTCGAGGTTTCCAATTCTCAGTTCCGAAGCGAGGCCAAGCTTGATCCGCGCGACTGTGCTGGTTGTCTTGCGCGTGACAAACTCGAGTCCGCGCCGCGGGCTTTCGTGGTTGAACAGAATCCCGCTGAGACAAAAAAGACCATAAGCGTCACGGTAGTTTCTGGTCAGATGAAACCCGGCGAGTTTGCTGATTCCATATGGGCTGCGCGGCTGAAAAGGCGTGTTCTCTGTTTGCGGGACCTCGGTGGCGTTGCCAAACATCTCGCTCGAACCAGCGAAATAAAATCGACATTGCGGCCGCACCTCACGCAACGCGGCGAGCACGTGATGCGTCCCATTGATGTTCATGTTCATCGTCGAGAAGCCGTCGGCAAAGCTTTCCGCCACGAAGCTCTGGGCTGCGAGGTGATAACACTCATCAAAATCGTACTTGCTTAATACATGGAAGATACTGGCGTAACTTTCCAGACTCGCCGGATGCAGCGTCACACGGTCCAGCAGGTGGGAAATACGGCTGAACCGGATTTCCGGTGTTTCCAGCGCCACGCGCCGGACCAGGCCATGAACCTCGTAGCCTAAATTGAGAAGATATTCGGCCAGATAGCTTCCATCCTGGCCGGTAATACCGGTAATCAGCGCTCGTTTGGTCACGTTGCTGATTTGACCACAGAATCCGCGGATTGCACAGATGCTTGCGATACCGTAGGGGTTCTGCTTAGAATGACCGCTCTTCAGCTCCCCGAAGGGTATCTAATCTGCTGTTATCTACGTCTTTATCGCGGAGGATTTCGTGAAGCAAGTTTTCTGGTTCGTGTGCGCCAGTATCGTGTGCATTTTCGCCGCCGGGTCGCTATCCTCCGTCGCGGCCCAAACCGTCACCCCGACGCCGGATCCTTATGCTGCTCAATTAACTTCGCTTCCGACCAGCTTATTCAACGTGACACTCGGCGACATGACCGCTAATGGCCGGTTTGTTGTTTTCACTTCCACCGCCGACCTTGCCACGCAAAACAAGAATAACGCCGACGGAAACCGCGAGATCTACCTGGCCGATTACGCTCAGCGGCGCATTTTCCAGATTACAAACACGAAGAACGTACCGAACCCGACGCCGAGTCCGACGCCAACACCGACACCGAGTCCGACGCCAACTCCAACAGCGAGTCCAACGCCGACGCCGACTCCGACGCCACTTCCCGCAGATCCAACGGCAGCGAAGATCGAGATCGTTAACCGGGCGCCAATGATCTCGCTGGCGCCGCAGTTGGTCGAAGGCCAGCGTTTCTACGTGATCGTCTTCAGCTCGAACGCGCCGAATCCGGGAAACTTCGACGGCACCGAAGGTACACTGGCGCAGGACGCCAACACCGAGATCTGGATCTATCGCGTGCCGGCTGTCGTCGATGTTGATTTAACCCTGGGAACAGATCTTCCGCTCAGCAATTTGAGCATCGGTACGTTCACACAGATCACAAACACTCCTGCGAGCCGTCTGCCAACTCCTGGCGTTCCGGGGACGACAACCACTGCCCCTAAAGCGCCGTTCTTTGCCGACGACAATCGTGAGCCGTTTATCTCCGACAACGGAAGCATTATCGCTTTTATCTCGACGCGCAATCTTGTTCCCGGTACCGGCAACACCGACGCCAATCCGGAGCTTTTCTTTTTCAATGTGGGGGCGGGCACTTTTAGCCAGGGCACGAATACACAGGACGCAGTTGCGGGAATCGGGTTTACCTTTCAAACTAACCCGTCGTTATCTGCCGATGGATCAGTAGTGTGTTTTGCGTCCAGCGCTAATCTTGCCGGCACCAACGCGGATGGGAACGCGGAGGTCTTTGTCGCGAACTTCAGCGGTTCGGCGATGAGCAATGTCCGCCAGGTTACGCGCACGCTGAACGGTCCAAACAATACAAACGTTTTGAGTCCGGGACGGCGTTTGAGCCGCGACGGCAGCTTCATCGCCTTCGAATCGCTCGCGACCGATCCGAAAGGGAATATCGCTCCCGGCCCCAGCACAATTCTCGGGACTTTTGTTTACACCGTCGCGACCGATTCGTTCATCGAGATCGGTCCGCGTGCGATAGGCTTTTCCGACGTTACACGCTTCCCGACGTTCACGGATTACAACTCTTCGTTGACGCCTCAAAGCATAGTATTCGCGTCTGCTTTGAACTTCCGTCCGAATGGTACTTTCCCAGCCGAGGCGCAGGATAGCGAAGGAATGAACGTACAGAGAAAAGCGCAGCTCTTTTTGACGTCGCTACCGGCGTCGACATCGCAAACGTTCGTTCGCATGACGAACGTGCCTTCCACTTTTCTTTTTGGAGGCCTGCTGCCCGTAATGAGCGAGACGCGCAAGCGTTCGGCGTTCATCCTCGGCGGTGGCGATCTTGGCGGTGGCAATGGCGATAATTCAATCGAGCTGTTCTACCTGTTGAGCCCGCAAGCAACGGCACAATCCAGCGCGACGCTCTCGTTCTTTACGGGCGCGAGTAACATGCCGGTGGCTGCGGCGACTCCGGTTCCGAGTCCGACCCCAAGTCCGACTCCAACGCCGAGCCCGTCGCCCGGTGCGCCTCTCGCTTTAGCTCCCGGTGAGTTGACTATCGTTCGCTCGACTGTCGCATTGGCGCCATCGAACGCCGAGGCGTGTACCGATCCAAACTCGCCGTGCCCTTCAGAAACGAAGCGCTCGCCCGCGTTGCCGATTGAGCTCAACGGTGTTTCGGTCTCGGTAAATGGTGCGGCTGCTGGTCTCTATTTCGTCGGCAATGCTGAGAAACAGATCAATTTCGTGATTCCTCCGGGTGTGGTTACGGGTCTTGCAAACGTCGTCGTCAATATCCTCGATGCGGGCGCGAACACTGACACGCAGTTGCGTGGCGTGGTGCAGATCACGGCGGGCCAGCCCGACATTTTCTCTACGACCGGTGATGCAAATGGCCGCGCGTTAGCTGTAAACGCAACCACGGGAACCTCTGAACCGTTCGACATCACAACGAACGGCAATCCGACGGTGATTCAGTTAAGCGTCACCGGTGTGCGTTTTGCCGCGCGTGCGGAGATAACTGTGACCGTTGGCACAACTGTGATTAGCGGTGACGGAATTGTTTCCGTACAACCGAACCGGGAGAATCACGGCTTCGACTTTATTAACTTTGCCCTGCCGGCTTCTCTGGCCGGCGCGGGCGACGTGCCCATACAGGTAACGTTTAACCGCGGAGGCGCCACGACCAGTCGACCGGCGGCAACCGCGCCACGGATAACGATCAACTAATCCTCGTTTTCCGAAGTCTCAGTTTTTTACGAGCATGGGGGGCAAAGCATGGTAGGATTCGCCCGTTGGTGTCTCCCCAGCTCCAACTCACTTGCTTTGCTGAAAACTAGTCCTCTCCAGGAAGCACTTGATGCAATATCCCGCCGCCATCATCGCGAGTGTGGCCTTGTTCCTGGCTCTCGGCGCCGGAGAGCGGCTGGAGACGCGTGACTCGACTGAGGTAGATCCCACAGCCCCGCAAACCGCAAAACGAATCCATTGGCCCAAACGGACCATCGCCATCGCTTTTTCTAATTCCTTGCTCAGTCCGGGCGCAAATATCAAACCGGACAGCGACGTTGTCGGCGCAGCACGACGCGCTCTCGGACGCTGGTCCAGTCTCGCAAACATCAACTTTATCGTGACCTGGAGCGCCGCCACGTCTGTCAGTTCGGCTGACACGGGCGACGGCGTGAGTCTCGTGACGGTTGCAGTCACCACCGAGAACGAACTCTTCAATTCCGACTCGACCACCGGCCGCACGCGCGTCTTTTTCAATCCGGAAACCGGTGCGATCGTCGAAGCCGACATCAGCATCAATCCGCGGCCGCGAGCCGAAGACGGCACTGCGTTGCAGTTTTCCACTGACGGCACGCCCGGCACTTACGATCTCGAAGCGACTTTCACGCATGAGATCGGTCACCTGCTTGGCCTGGAACACTCCGCCGTGCTCGCTTCCACGATGCAGAGCCGGCAGGCGTTCAACGGCACTTTTGGTTTGCCTGCGTTGACCGAGCGCACGTTGAGTGAAGACGACCGGCAGAAGGTTCGCAGTCTGTATGGCCCTGGGCAACAACGTCTCGGCCGCATCGAAGGCCGTTTGATCGACAACCGCACTCCGGGCACGCTCACCCCGTTGAGTGGCGTGAACGTGTGGGCCGAGAACGCGCTGACGGGCCGTGTGCTGGCGAGCGACGTTACCGCCGCGGACGGCACGTACGAACTTGAAGGGCTCGAGCCGGGACAATATCGCGTGATGGTCGCGCCGGCGGCTGGTGACACCGGGCCGAAGTTTCGCAGTTTTGAAATGTCGAGTCAGGTCGGGGTGAAAGCGAATACCGCGACGCCGCTCAACTACAACATGGTGCCGGCGCAGGCCGCGACGCTCAATCCGAAGTTGATCGGACTCAACGCGGAGCTCTCCAGCGTCGCGTTGCCTCTCGAACCCGGCAAACGCGTGAAGCTTTATCTCGGCGGCGAAGGTGTCGATCAGGTGCCGGGCACGAGCATCGCGATCAACTCGCCATTCTTCACTATCGATCCCGCAACGCTCACACGCGAACAACTGTCCACGCCGTTTCCGGTGATTAGTGTCGAGGTGCAGGTCGCGGCGTACGTGCCGTTCGGAGATTACACGATTCGGCTACAATCAAACTCCGGTGAAACGGCGTACGTGCCTGGCGCGATCACGATCGATCCGGCGGCTCAGGCGGCGCTGTCGAATCCTGTCGACGATTTCCGGTTCTTTATTAATCAACAATATCTCGATCTCACCGGACGCGAAGCGGATCAGGCGGTGTTAGAAAAACTAAACGCGCAACTGACGCAATGCGGCGGCAAGTTAGAGTGCCTGCGCTCGCGGCGAGTTGATGTTTCGACCGCAGTGCAGGTGGAGAATGACCTGCCGGGAACCGGACTTTTTCTGCACGGGCTGTACACCGCGGGACTCGGACGGCGTCCGAAGTTTGCCGAGTATGAGACAGACCGGACTGCGTTGCTGAATCAAAACGGAGAAGTCGAGCGCAGCCGCATGGCGTTTATTCTCGCGTTTGTGCAACGGCCTGAATTCAAACGCCGTTTCGCGCCGGGGATGAAGTCGTCGGAGTTTGTTGATTCGGTGCTGTTGTCGCTGATGCAAAACAGCAGCGTTGATCTGGCGGTTATGCGCACCGAGTTGATCGCGTTGGCTGACGAGCCAACTGCCGGGCGCGCTGCCGTGCTGGCGAAAGTCATTGGGCAGCAGTCGGTCGTCGACGCGCAGTACTACACTTCATTCATCCTGTCTCACTATTTTGGCTACCTGCGCCGCGAACCGGACGATAGCGGTTACGCCACCTGGCTCACCTTCATCAAGAACAAGCCGTTGCGCGACACCGATACTGCGCGCTCGGTAACTTGCGGCTTCCTGAACTCCGCGGAGTACCAGGAACGCTTCGGTATGCTCGCCACCCACGACCCCCGCGAATGCAAATAACGCTCGGAATGCTATAGTTGCTCCCCGAAGTAGCTTTGCTCTCATTCTCACCCGGCTTCAGCCGGGTGTTTGCGCTTTCCAATCCAGATAGGAAACCGTTTCAACGGTTTTCCTGAGCAGGAGCTTCTAACAGGGCTTGAAGGAAAAACTACTCTCGTATCTAGTCTGTCCATCGTGTAATGGGTCGCTCGAGCTATCTGTCGAGCGCGTCGAACAGCAGGAAATAATGGAAGGCGCTCTGCGCTGTAACACCTGCACTGCTTCGTTTCCGATTACTCGCGGCATTCCACGTTTCGCGCAATTGTCCGAGGTCGAGAGTGACAAGCAGGCGACGGCCGCGAACTTCGGTTGGCAGTGGCAACACTTCACCGAAGAAGACACGCGCTACGCCGAACAATTTCTCGGTTGGATTACGCCGGTGACCCCGGAGTTTTTCCAGGGCAAAGTGGTGCTCGAAGGTGGTTGCGGCAAAGGACGCCATACGCAACTCGCCGCGCGTTGGGGCGCGCAGGATGTCGTCGGCATCGATCTCAGCGCCGCTGTTGAAACAGCATTCGCCGCAACGCGTTCGTTGCCAAACGCGCACGTCGTTCAGGCTGATATTTATCGACTTCCGCTCGCGCGCAAGTTTGACTACGCGTTCTCGGTCGGTGTCTTGCACCATTTGCCCGATCCGCGCGGCGGTTTTATGTCGCTCGCGTCGAAGCTCAAGCCCGGCGGTTATTTGTCCGCATGGATCTACGGCGCGGAAAACAATGAATGGATCGTGCGCTTCGTGAATCCGGTGCGCGAGCGAGTCACGTCGCGGCTCGACAAGCGCGTCTTGTTGCAGTTGTCGAAACTTCCCGCGGCGTGTATTTACCTCGCGACGAAATTGGTGTATGGACCATTGAACAAGAACGGCTCGTCAGCCGCCAGGCATCTTTTTTACAACGACTACTTCCGCGCGATCGCGCCGTTTGGTTGGCGCGAACAGCATTTGATCGTTTTCGATCACCTCGTGGCTCCGACGGCGTTCTACATTCCGCGCGCGGAGTTTGAGGAATGGTGGAGCGAGCTCGGCGCACGCGACGTGACGATTACCTGGCATAACAAAAACAGTTGGTGTGGACGCGGAGTTGTGCCGTAACAATGGCCTTAACTGCGCAAACCGCTCATCGAAAAGTTTGGCAGCCGTTGTGGGAACTGCCCACGCGCGCTGACCTGATCTTTTCATTTGCGAAACGCGATCTGCTCGGTCGTTACAAAGGTTCGGCGCTGGGCATCGCATGGGCCGTGTTGACACCGGTCGTGATGATCGCGATCTTCACGTTCATCTTCGCGGGTATCTTTGGCGCGCGTTTTGGCGCCGGCGATTCACACTGGGACTACGCGCTGTACCTGTTTTGTGGTTTGTTGCCGTGGACCATGTTTCAGGAGACGGTGACGCAATCGTCAAACACGATCGTCGCCAATGCGAATCTCGTCAAGCGAGTCGTCTTTCCACTCGAAACACTTCCGGCAGCACAAGCGTTTGCGGCGCTCGGCAATCAACTCTTCGCGACCATCGCTTTGTTGATCGCCACGCTTGTGATTCGTCAGAATCTGCAACTCACGGCGCTGTGGTTGCCGGTGCTGCTGATTCCACAACTCTTGCTGACACTCGGCGCCGCGTGGTTGATCGCCTCGCTCGGCGTGTTTATGCGCGACATCGCGCAGGGAATCACGTTGCTGCTGATGGCGTGGATGTACCTGACGCCGATCATTTATCCGGAGTCGATCGTTCCGGAACGTTTTCGCTGGTTCATTGGGATCAACCCGTTCACTTCGCTCGTGCGCAGCTATCGGCGCATCTTTCTCGACGGTTTCGCGCCGGATTGGCGCGGGCTTCTATACTTTACCGTTGTGGCGCTGGTAGTCTTTGTTTTCGGTTACTGGTGGTTTGCCCGAACACGCAAAAACTTCGCTGACGTAATCTAATCCCGTGAGGCTTTCGATCATGCGTATCCTCCTGCTCCCGCTCTTTGTCGTACTCCTGTGTTCTGTTTGTCTGGCCCAACGAAATCCGACGATGACGTCGCAATTGGACGACACCGATCGCGAGCAGCTTTACGCGCGCTTTTCGGAGAACAGGAAGGTTCCGGTAGCGGAGAGGCAGAAGCTTGCTTACGAAGCGGCGCGCGATTACGTGAAGCGGTACAGCGGCGAACAGGATTCGCATCTCGCGGAAATGCGCCGGTTCGTCAAAGAGTACGAGCGCGTGATGGGAAACTACGAAGTGCACGAGGCGTTTGCTGCGGGGAAGTACGCTAAGGCGTTTGAGCTCGGGCGTGTTGCGCTGCAGAAAAATCCGGAGAATTTCTACGTGCTCGCGACTTTGACGCAAGCTGGTTATGTCAATTCGCTCAAGGGTGATCCGAGTCTGGTCGAAGGGTCGATCGATGCTGCCAAGCGAGCGTTAGCCATTGTTGAGTCGGAGAAGTTTACGGAGGCGGATCCGTTTGCCAACGTGGCGGATGCGCGTGGCTTTCTCAACTTCGCGTTGGGTACGTTTGAGTTATCGCTGGCGCCCGCGAATGCAGCGGCAGCGCTCGTTAGTGCCGCGAAGTCCGAGAGTAGTTACAAGGACAATCCTTTGACGTACAACCTGCTCGGCATTGCGATTCTCAAGGGCGAATACACGCAGGTCTCCGCTGAGTACAACACGAAGTTTGGCGGTAAGCCGCCGTCACCGGAGCAGGAAGCGATGTACAAGCGGATCGTCCAGCTTGGCGAGCGCGCGATCGACGCTTACGCGCGCGCCATCGCGCTCAGCACAAAACCGAACCAGCAGGAAAGCCGCACCAAAATGCTCACCCAACTCACACAGCTCTACAAAAACTTTCACAACGGCTCCGACGCGGGTTTGGACGAACTGATCGCCGGTGTGCTCTCCAAGCCACTACCCGAGTAAAGTGTTTGTGCTTTTTCTGGGGAGTGCCCTTTGAATGCGGAGCGCGGGCGGCTCGCCCGCCGTATTGGCCCGCTCGCTGTATGCTCGATGCGGGCGAGCCGCCCGCGCTCCGAACATGTTAAGGTTCAGTTGACGAGTCTGAATTCTTCAGTGAGGCCCAGTACATACTTTTCCCACTTCCGCTTGAACTGGTCCATGTCTGACTCGCCGAGCACCGCTTTGAGTGTTTGGAAGCCGCTCGGATCGTTCTTGTGTCCCGCGCGGAACTGTTTGTAGAACTTCACCAGTGAGCCCTTTTGTTGCAGGTAGTAGCAGAGATAGCGCGACTGCGCGTAATTAACGCCAGTGCGATCGCCGTAGAACGTGTCCCGGTCCATGGCCAACAGCGTCTTGAACGCCGGCACCTGTTTCGCGTTGATTGCTTTCTGCAAACCCGGCAGACGCCAGTTCACAAAGCCGTGAATGCGCCCGTCCTGTTCGCCACACTGTTCGTACAACGATCCCAATCCTTCGTTGAGCCACGACGGACACTCAGGAAAGTTTGCCTCAATAAACGGGTGAACGATCTCATGGACCAGCGTGCCGCCGCCGGTGCTGAGGTTCATGATCAGCGCTTTGTCGTCGCGTGAGTAATAGCCGTAAGGTGTGGTTGGTGTGTCGTTGAAAAGCAGCCGTGTGTGCTTCTCGTAGGAACGGGCGTCTTTAAACAACCAGATGTCGAGAATCTCTTTCGGGTCCTCAGTAAAGTAGTCTTGCTTCAACTTCTCGACGGCCCATTTGATCGTTCCATCGGCGCGTTCCTTCACAGCCTCCGCCGGCTCATCGCCAACTACCACAAACGGCGGCTGCACGACAATCGTAAAATCCTTCGACGGCAAACGTTTCTTGAGCTGCGCAATATGAACCTCAAACTCCGCCTTCGTAAAACTCCCCAACTCCGCCGGCAACACGACACTCGACTCCACCACTGCCACCGGCGCCCTCGCCTTCGTCCCCCTCCCCACCCCACACCCCACCGTGAGGAGCGCAAGCGTCACGCACATGGTGTTCAGAAGTGGATTACTCATAAGCTAATCGTTGATGTGCGAATACACGCCAGCGACGTCTTATCACAAAGGAAAACGGGTTGACAGTGGCAGCAGCGCAGAATATAGTCCGCCGCTATATTACCACGCCGATCCTGACGAACCTCTGATCGCTCGTAATCGGCTTGCTGCAAACTTCAAACGGTAAAACGGAGACCTCTATGCAGCGGATTCGAATCGTGATTTCCCTCTTAGTGTTGGTAGCCACCATTACTCTTGCCCCAGGATTAAATATGGACATTGTCCTGGAAGGGTCACCGGAATGTAATTGCATAGACGGATTTACGAAGCGGGCTGGCTACTACGGTTGGGATCCAGAACAACGCAGATACCGATGTATTCCGGACACATGCCACGTAATTACTGAGTAACTCGAGAAGAGAGGAAGGCTCCAACTTTCCTAAGATTCTTGAAACGCCGATTATATGTCTAAGTCATGCGGTTCTTAACGATAGTTCTGTGTTTAGTTGTCCTTGCTGCGCCCTCGCCAGCGCTGCACGGGGCACAACGGTCGAAGCAGCCGCAACGAGCCGATCATGTGCTGCTGGCGATCCGCCAGGACGCATTGTCCACAGTCGATCAGGTGATCGACGAAGTAGGTGAGGTCGAGGACCTTTCGGCACGAGTTGCTTTGGCTGAGAAAATAGTACGATTTTTAGCGAAGGCGCGCCGCCCTGATCGCTGCCGCAAAATGCTCAACGCCATTTTTGAGGACGCCATTGGTTTAAGGGCCAATCCGAAAGAAAAATCAGTAACGCTAGATCTTGATTCAATAATCAGCAGGACCATACAGGCTGCCGCAGTCGTCGACTTGGAATTAGCGCATAGGTTCATAGATACCCTGGCGAACTCCAAACAGACTGACCCCAATACAAACAAGGATGCCCCCACCGCAGCAGGTTTGTACCTGAGAATTGCCACTGATCTGATTCAAGAGAATCCACAGCTCGCTGTGAGTATTGCAAGCCGTTCATTAGTCTCGGGTATTATCTCTGATACCTTGTCCTTTTTGGCGTTATTGCGAAAACGGGATGCTATCCTTGCTAATAGCTTCTTGCTAACCGCAACTCAACGTTCCACGGATCGTGGAGCGAAGGATGTCAACGAGTTATTGTTGCTTTATTCGTACGTCTTTGTACGTCCCAATCCTCCGGTCGTTTTGTCACAGGGACTCGGAAGCTTGAACATCCCAGGCTTTCCGGAACTTACGAAAGATCATAGCGTCGACGCCCGTTTGGCAGCGCAATACCTTAAAGGTATCGGCGAGGTTCTGTTAGATCCCAATCGCTACGCTACAGGTAACCTACGCACTCTGATTCGAGGAGCGGAAGGAGATTTTTTCTTCTAACAGTTGTAGAGCCCATGGCCCAAAGCTATCTATCGACTATAGCCCCGGCCATTTCTTCCCAGCGCAACACTCTTTTGAGCTACCTTGAAGCTGACAGGCGTGAAGCTGCATTTAGTGCGGCGGAGCGTTGGAATGAAACACCGAAAGACCTTTCACCAATCTCGGGCTCAAACGATAGTTCCCTGGAATACCTGGTCAAGAAGGCTGAAAACGCGTCAGACGTCACGCGGAAATCAACTCTACTTCCGGGCAGCACTAGTCGCAGTGGAACTCAAAGATTATGAAATGGCTTTTAATCTCATCGAGAAGATATCTATAGACGCGGATAAGGCGAAACATTTCCTACGTTTTGACATCGCTCTTCATCATTTACGCAATCGCCGACCCTTTGAAGCAGAGAAACTTGCCCGTTTAGACGACGCAGCCGAACGTAGGGCTTATATCCTGACGTTAATTGCGGATTATTTAGTTGTTGAGCAGACTAAAGAAACTGCACGGGCAATCCAATACCTTGAAGAAGCTCAACGCCTGGCGACCTCACTAAACAACAAAGAGAAACTGGCTGTGTTGATTGGCACGGGTACTGTATACGCAAGGTTCGATATGGTTCGTGCGTCGGAGGTGCTCCGAGAAGCAATTAAAGTTTCAAACAAATACCCGGACTTTACTGGTGAATCCAGCATTCAAAATGTTCTTGAAGTGAGTGGCTTCTTTTTCGATTACTCAATTTATGATAGCGGCTTCACAATCTTTGACCTTATCGAGCGTCTAGCGCCAACTTCGTACTACGCTACTCTTCAAGAACTACGTACCGTCAAGAATAGGCTATTTCGGTTACGCGCAATTGTTGCACTCTGCACTGCAGTCGGCGTTGACAAGTCACCCACCTCCGCTTTTGACTGAATCTTAATAAATCACTCGTGGTCGTGGTGGGGCGTCGATTTGGTTCCTAACGCGCAGTACGCGGGGCGTGATGGAATAGTCGCCGGCTGTATAGGCCGTTAGGGCTTCCTTTGGGTTGATAACATTCCACACATAATCTGTGCTGATGAGTTGTTCTAACATCAGCACCAGGCGCTCGTTGCCGCTGAGATTCAATTTTAGGGGCATCTTGAAAGTCACGATCCTGGTTTGATATGGCGCAAGCGCGAAGCCTTCGTTTCGGCTAATGACGCGGCGGTCCGTAGGGTTGGACGAGTTGAGCACCGCGACTGAGTACCGCAAACCAAGCTGGCGAAACTCAGAGCTGTTTGTGAGTGAACACTTCAGCAGGTAACCGCCCTTTGTCCTGACCAGGACAGGGTTGTTGATGGCGACCGGTAGTTCAAAAACCTGAAAGACTTCCACGGTTATCGGGACAGAGGAAGACTGCGCCTGAGCCCCTGAGAGGCTCAATGCCAGCATCAACCCGAGTCGAATCGCCAATTTCATAGGCAAAATTACGGACCTCGACAGCATACACCTGTTCTGCGCAATCTGTGGATGGTATGATCCCCTCCGCATGACTGACCCAAAGCTGGCAATCGGGGTTTTACTTTTCCTGCTCGGCGTGGCGCCTGGGGCCGCGGGGCAGGAGTGGTCGCAGTGGCGTGGGCCGGGAAGAGATGGGTTCGTCTCCGAGAAGAATGCGCCCGCCATGTGGCCCGACAAGTTGCAACGCACCTGGCGCGTCGAGATCGGCGAAGGCTATTCGTCGCCGGTCGTTGCTAACGGCCGCGTCTTCGTTCACGGGCGGCGCGATCCGGAAGAGATAGTCGCGGCGGTCAATCTCGCCGACGGCAAGGTCGTCTGGGAACAAAAGTATCAGGCCACTTTCAAGAAGAACCAGTACGCCGTCGAAATGGCGAAAGGACCAAACTCCACGCCACTCGTGATCGGTAATCGCCTGTTCACACTCGGGGTCACCGGAATTCTCAACGCGTGGGACACACAAAGCGGAAAGCAGTTGTGGACCAGAGATTTTTCGCAGTCAATCGACACGAGCAAACTCTTCTGCGGCACAGCCGCTTCACCACTCGCGGTAAACGGCCGCCTCGTGGTCCAGGTCGGCAGTGACATCCAGGGCGGCAGGTTTCTCGGACTCGATCCCGCAACGGGCAAGATGCAATGGGAATTGACCGGCCTTGGACCAGGCTATGCTTCGCCCGTAGTGATCGAGGCGAACGGGCAGTCGCAGATCGTCGCGTTAACTGAAGGCTCGATCGTCGGCCTCGACGCGAAGAACGGAAAAGAACTCTGGACCGTGCCATTCACGGACGAATGGCACGAGAACATCGCTACTCCGCTTTGGACTGGCGCTCATCTGATCGTTTCCGGCACGCGGCAAGGCACGCACGCTTTCACACTCGCAGAGAAGAACGGTAAGTGGGAAGCAACCGAAGCGTGGAAAAACCCGGACGTCGCGATGTACATGAGCTCGCCGGTTTTTGGCGACGGTTTGGTCTATGCACATTCGTCAAAGAAGAAAGGGCAGTTTGTGGCGCTCGACGCGAAGACCGGTGCGGTGCGCTGGTCCACCGAAGGGCGTGAAGGCGAACACGCTTCATTGTTGCTGACTCCCCGGCACGTCGTCTTTCTCACAAACGGCGCGGATTTAATCGTGGTCAAACGCAATGCCCCTGCGTTTACGGTCGAACATCGTTACGAAGTGGCGGAGTCGGCAACCTGGTCCATGCCGGTGTTGTTGGGCTCGAACATTCTCGTTCGCGACGCCACCGGATTGATGTTGCTTACCGGGGCAAAATAATCCCGAACGAAATCCACCGACCCGAACAGATTGGCGAACGAATCCCCATCGCTGTTGAAGCGCCTGCTCGACGCTAGCGTCGACGGCCTCTTTGCGTTCGATCGCGACTGCCGGATCATTGCATGGAATCACGCAATGCAGCGGATTACCGGCCGAAGTCGCGAGGAAGTGCTCGGCCAGCGCGCTGACGATATCTTTCCTTTCCTGCGCGAGTCGGGCATTGAGAGTTGTTTGTCCGCTACGCTCGCCGGTACTGACTCCGTTTCCGAAACCCACCCGTATGGACCATCAGAAACCGGTGTCTTTGCGTGCCGCTACTCACCATTAAAGGATGAGAACAACAACGTTACCGGCGGAATCGCAGTCGTCAGCGACATCAGCGCGCGACGGCAAGCGGAACACGCGGCGACCACCGCTTACCAGCAGTTGGCGTTTCACGTCGAGAGCTCGCCGCTGGCGGTTGTCGAGTGGGACAGTGACTTCCGCGTTTCGCGCTGGTCGGAATCCGCCGAGCGGTTGTTTGGCTGGAAAGCCGACGACGTGATTGGCAAGCACGTTAACGAGTGGCAGTTTGTTTTTGCCGACGACGTGGATGCGGTGGCGTTGGTGACGAATCGCCAGCGCGAAGGCGTTGAAGTTCAGGGCGTGCAACGCAATCGAAACTACACGCGCGCGGGTTCGGTCATATTTTGCGAGTGGTACAACTCGGTGCTGCGCGACGATCGCGGCCGGCTCGTTTCCGTGCTTTCGCTCGTACTCGACGTGACCGCGCGCGAGAGGGCGGAAGAAGAACGCGCGGCATTATTCATTCGCGAGCGCGACGCGCGTCAGCACGCCGAAGAAGCCGATCGATTGAAAGACGAGTTTCTGGCGACGCTGTCGCACGAACTGCGCACGCCTTTGACATCGATTCTCGGTTGGGCGTCGATGATTCGCAACGGCGAAGTTGAAGGATCGAATGCCAGCCGCGCGATTGAAACCATCGAACGTAACGCGCGTTCGCAGGCGCGGTTGATTGACGACCTGCTCGACGTCTCGCGCATCATCACCGGTAATCTTCGTCTCGATCTGCATCCACTGAACCTCGCTCCGATCGTCGAAGCGGCTATTGATGCGTTAAGGCCAACCGCGGACGTCAAAGGAATTCAACTCAAGACGGAGCAGTTAAGTGCCGAGTGCCTGGTGAAGGGCGATCCGAATCGTTTGCGCCAGGTGATCTGGAACCTGCTTTCGAATGCGATCAAGTTCACTCAACGCGGCGGCGTGGTGATGATCGATTTACGGTGCGTCAACGGCACTGTTCACCTGAGGGTCGCCGACTCTGGTGAAGGCATCTCGCCGGAGTTTTTGCCTTACGTGTTCGATCGCTTCCGCCAAGCAGAGGGCTCGATTTCGCGGAAGCAGGGTGGCCTCGGATTGGGCCTCGCGGTCGTACGGCATCTGGTGGAGTTGCACGGCGGCAGCATCGGCGCGGAAAGCGCCGGCTTGAGCCAGGGATCGGTTTTCACGGTTGAGTTGCCGCTCGCAGAGGAACGGCGCGATCCGGCGCGTGCGGAAGAACGCCGGCGCGAAGTCGAACGGCGCCACAGCAAACGGGGATCGGTGCGGCTCGACGGCGTACACGTGCTGCTGGTTGAAGACGACGACGATTCGCGCAAACTGCTCGGCACGATATTGAAACGTTACGGCGCGCGCGTGACGTCAACCAAGTCGGCGGCTGAAGCACTTAGCGTGTTTTCGAGTGACCGGCCCGATCTCTTGATCAGCGACATCGGCATGCCCGATCAAGACGGTTATGAGTTTATTCAAAAGCTGCGTGCGTTGCCGCCGGAGTTGGGCGGGCAAACGCCGGCGATTGCGTTGACTGGTTATGCATCGCGAAAGGATCGTGAGCGCGCGCTTGCCGCGGGTTACCATCAACACATTGCCAAACCGATCGAACAGTCAGAGATGATTACCGCGATTGCGGCGTTAGTTGGGAGAGGGGATTGATCCGTGAGACGTAAGGTCCAAATAATTTTTGTTCTACTTCTGTTACTGGTTCCTGTTGTTGCACAGCAAACGGATCCATCGCTACTGACCGTCGATTCGATCTTTACATACCGCACGAGATCGCTCGGCCCGGTGCGCTGGGCGGAATTCGGGGGCTATTACGCACTCGAACCCTCGCCGACGAGACGAAACTTTGTCGATATCGTTGCGTACGAAACCAGCACGGGCAACAGAACCGTCGTTGTATCAGCGGATCGATTGATTCCACCTGGGGCGAGTGAACCATTGTTAGTCGAGGAGTTTGCTTTCACTAAGTACGGAAGAAGCGTACTCATTTTTACTAACTCACAAAGGGTTTGGCGTAGCAATACTCGCGGAGACTACTGGATGGTTGGCCTTGGACAAGCCTGGGGGCCAGGCCAGACTTGGCCTCTCACCGCTCTGCGCAAACTCGGCGGTCCGGATGCCAAACCGTCGAGCCTGATGTTTGCCAAGATTTCTCCTGACGGCAACCGCGTCGCATACGTGCGTGAAAACAACGTCTACGTCGAGAATCTTTACAGCGACAACAAGATCACAAAGCTCACTACCGACGGCTCGCGCTACATCGTGAACGGCACCTTCGATTGGGTTTACGAAGAAGAACTGTTCTGCCGCGACGGTTTTCGTTGGAGCCCGGACAGTAAACAGATAGCTTACTGGCAGCTCAACTCAGAAGGCGTAAAAGAGATGCAGATGATCGATAACACGAGCGGTCTGTATCCTACGGTCACGACCTTTCCTTATCCGAAAGCAGGCGAGACGAATTCCGCCGCGCGAGTTGGCGTTGTGAGCGCTGTTGGTGGTCCAACACGCTGGTTCGACATTCCCGGCGATCCGCGCAACGACTATCTGCCGCGCATGGAATGGGCCGGCACGGACGAAGTCGTGATTCAACAACTCAATCGCCGGCAGGACACGAACATCGTCATGCTCGGCGACGTGAAATCCGGCAAAGTGCGTCCGATCCTGACGGAGAAGGACGAAGCCTGGGTCGACATCGCGTGGGGTGACATCGATTGGGACAAGACGGGCATCGCGCGCGGCGACGTCGAGTGGGTTGATAACGGCAATCGCTTCCTGTGGGCCAGCGAACGCGACGGCTGGCGGCACGTCTACTCCGTTTCGCGCGACGGGAGCGACGTGAAACTGATCACGCCGGGAAATTACGACGTCATTAGCGTCGAGCGCGTCGATGCACGAAACGGCTTGCTTTACTTTCTTGCGTCGCCAGACAACGCCACGCAGCGTTACCTCTATCGCGTGCGTGTCGATGGCAGCGGTAAAGAAGAACGGTTAACACCCGCGAACGCGCCCGGCATTCATGGATACGACATCTCACCGAACGGCGACTACGCGATTCACTTTTATTCCACGTTCAATACAGTGCCGGTGACTGAAGTCGTGCGTTTGCCGAAGCACGAAGTTGCGCGCACGTTGATCGATAACAAAGCGGTGCAGGAGCGGCTCGGCAAGTTGAAACCAGTTACGACCGAGTTTTTGAAAGTCGACATCGGCGACGGCGTGAAGCTCGACGGCTGGATCATCAAGCCGCCTGACTTCGATCCGCAGAAGAAGTATCCGGTGCTGTTTCATGTCTACGGCGAACCGTGGGGACAAACCGTGCTCGATCGCTGGGGCGGCCGCGACCGTTTGTGGCACACGATGCTGGCCCAGCAGGGTTATATCGTGATGAGCGTGGACAACCGCGGCACCCCCGCGCCGCGTGGCCGCGCGTGGCGAAAGATCATTTATCGCAAGATGGGCATCGTTAATTCGGGCGATCAGGCAGCCGCGGCGCGCGCGGTTGCGAAGTGGCCGTTTGTCGATTCGGCGCGGATCGGGATTTGGGGTTGGAGCGGTGGTGGTTCGTCAACGCTCAACGCAATGTTTCGCTACGGCGACATTTATAAAACGGGCGTCTCGGTCGCGCCGGTGCCGGATATTCATTACTACGACACGATCTATCAGGAGCGTTACTGCGGGTTGCCGCAGGACCATCCCGAAGAATATAAGCAGAGTTCGCCGGTCACGTTCGCAGACCAGTTGAAGGGCAACCTGCTGATCGTGCACGGCACGGGCGACGACAACGTTCACTACCAGGGCACCGAGGCGCTGATCAATGCGCTGATCGCGGGGAACAAGCAGTTTTCGATGATGTCGTATCCGAATCGTTCACACGGAATCTTCGAAGGTCCGGGAACACAGCGGCACCTGTTCGGGTTGATGACGAAGTACATCAAGGAAAGACTGTAACCTCAACAAAGTCGTTGAATTGGTTGGCCGTTCTCTGGTAACCTCACTGACGGGTTGACGGCCAACCCTTCTTGCCTACTCACCTTCCGCGGAAAACTCAATTTATGACCTTCGACAACTACGAAAGTCGTCTGGACGCAGCACTGCGACGCTTCACTGACACCAATTTGATCGGTGTCTTGTTCACCGATCTCGGCGGCAAGATCATCAGCGCGGATGAAAGTTTTCTAAATCTCGTGGGCTACACGCGCGACGATCTGCCGGCGACACTCCGCGATCTGACGTTGCCCGAACATCATCGCCTCGACGACGAAGCGTTTGAGAAACTGATGGCGTTTGGCGCCTGCGCGCCGTTTGAAAAGGATCTCGTGAGTAACAGCGGCGCGACAATCCCGGTGCTTTTCGGCGCGGCCTTGTGCGACGAGGAGATCGCGTGTTTTGTCGTCGATCTTTCGCAGAACAAACAGACGCAGGAGAAACTCAACCACCTCGCCTATCACGACGCGCTCACCGATCTGCCAAACCAGGTGCTGTTCAAGGATCGGCTCAAGCAGGCAATTGCTTACTCGCGACGCACCGATCAGATGCACGCCGTGCTGTTGCTCAATCTCGATCGCTTCAAGACGATCAACGACTCATTGGGCTACACCGCCGGCGATCGAGTGTTGCAGTCAGTGGCGCAACGATTGACGGGTTGTGTTCGCGAGAGCGACACGGTAGCGCGTTTCGGCAGTGACGAGTTTGCGATTTTGTTAACGCAGATTTCGCGTGCGCAGGACGCCGCCAATGCTGCCCGGGCCATCAAGGAAGTTCTCGATCAGGCGTTTCTTCACGACGATCAGGAGTTGTTTGTTTCGACCAGCATCGGCATCAGTCTTTATCCGCACGACGATCGCGACACGTCGGGGCTCTTGAAGAGCGCAAGCGCCGCACTCGATCGGGCAAAAGAAGAGGGCGGCAACAAGTACCAGTTCTATACCGCGGGCGGCACGACGCGCGCGCTCAAGCAACTCGTGCTCGAAAGCAATTTGCGCGGCGCACTCGAGCGCGAAGAGTTTGTCGTGCATTACCAGCCGCAGGTAAGGATTCCTGATTTTCATCTCGTGGGCATGGAAGCGCTGGTGCGTTGGCGCCACCCGAGTCTGGGAATGCTTTATCCGAGCGAGTTTGTGCCGCAGGCTGAAGACAGCGGACTGATCATCGCGCTCGGTGATTGGGTGCTGCGTAACGCATGTGCGCAGAACATGGCGTGGCAGGATAAAGGACTTGCGCCGATGTGCCTTTCGGTCAACTTTTCAGCGCGGCAGTTTCAACAGCCGACGTTCATCGCCTCGGTGGCGGAGATCCTGAAAGAGACGAACCTCGATCCGCGCTGGTTGGAACTGGAGTTGACTGAGAGTTCGATCATGAAGGAGCCGGAGCAGGCGATTGAAAAGTTGCACGAGTTGAAGCTGATGGGGATCAAAGTAGCGATCGACGATTTCGGCACCGGGTATTCATCGCTCAACTATCTCAAGCGCTTTCCGATCGACACGTTGAAGATCGATAAGACGTTTGTGGCGGATGTTTGCAAAGACCCGCACGATACGGCGATCGTGCGCGCGATCATCGACTTGGGCCATGCGCTCGATCTGACGGTGATCGCTGAGGGTGTCGAGACTCAGGAACAGCTTCAGTATTTGAGCTCGCTTGGTTGCGATGTAGTTCAGGGCTTTTTGTTCTCGAAGTCGCTTTCCACTGCGGCGTTTGAAGAGTTGCTGATGGAGCAAAGACGCGCGGCTGCTTTATCGACCAGCCAGGATACGGCGCCATTGGTTGGAGAGATTGCCTGAGCCGGATAAAGATCCGGTTTTCTTTCGGGTTTTAATACCTCCCTCAAGATCTCGGCCTTGGACGCTCCAGTGACAAGGAACACCACCGACTTTCCATTATTCAAGACAGGCAACGTCATCGTAAGTCGATAAGCATTAAACTTCTCAACCCACGGCGCGATAACGAGACGTTCGGTTTCTTTGAGCGCCGCTGAGTGAGGAAAGAGTGAAGCCGTGTGGCCGTCCTCGCCAAGGCCGAGAAAAATCAGGTCCAGGTCAGGGACATTTGGTCCAAACACCTCCACCAGGGCATCTTCGTATTCCTCAGCCGCTTGTGGTGCGGGTTTCTCGCCGGGAATTCGATAGACGTTTGTCTTGGGTACGTGCGCGAGCATCGCTTCGTACACCATGCGGTAGTTGCTGTCCGGGTGATCGGGTGGAACGTTGCGTTCATCGCCAAAGAAAAAGAAAGTTTTGTCCCAGTCGATCTGTTCTCTAAACGGTTCGTTTGGATTCGCCAGTAACTCGTAGAGTAGTTTTGGAGTTGAGCCTCCTGATAGGGCTACGCAGAAGCCATCGCTTCGCCTTACCGACTCACGACACTGCTCCACAAAATACTGCGCAGCGGCACGCGCCACTTCCGCCGGACTTTCAAAAATCTTCATTTCCATAACTTCATCTAAACGCGACGATCCGCAACGGTCCGCCGCTGCCCCCTTTGATCTTCATCGGTAACGCTATCACCGAAAAACCTTTCGCCGGCAACTGGTCCAGGTTTGCGACGTTCTCAAACGCCGGAATGTTCTTCTCAAACAAAATGCGATGGCTCTCGAAAAGTGTTGATTGGCCGTAGTCGATGCTCGCCGTGTCCAGGCCGATCGCTTTGATCGATCGATTCTGCGTCAGCCACCGCGCTGCTGCCGGATCGAGTCCGGGAAAGTGAAGCTTCGCGACGGCCCCGGCGCCGCGCTCGTCTGTTCCCAGATACGATTTACGATCCGGATAACGTTTGCCAAAGCCTGTGCGCAGAAAAACGATCGTGCCCCGTACGATTCGTCCATTGCTCCGCTCCCATTTTTGAATATCCGCAACGCCGACCTGGTAGTCAGGATTCGTGGCGCACTCGGCAGTGACATCAATCACGATTCCATTGCCCATCAGTTGCTCCAACGGAATCGCATCGACTGTGTGACGTCCTTTGGCGAAGTGTACTGGCGCGTCGAGATGCGTGCCGCCGTGTTCTGCTGCCGAGTATCTGTATGCTGAATAAAAATAGCCTTTGTCGGTGGTGCCTTCGAAGTCCGTGTCGAGTTTGAACGCTTCAGCGGTCGGCCAATAGACGCTCGATGCGTCGAAGGGATACGTCAGATCGACAATGCGATCCGGCGGCAACACGGGCGGCCGCTGCGCCATGATAGGAATGACAAAAACAAGGAATAAAAGCAGAGTCAGGTGTCTCATGTGGAGGGCTCCTTATGCTTTCGGTAGAATCGACCTAAAGATTAACGCGAATCGGAGTAGGGAATGCAAATTGGAATGATCGGATTGGGCCGCATGGGTGCCAACATGGTGCGACGCCTTTTGCGTGCGAAACATGAGTGTGTTGTTTACGACCGGAATTTGGAGACGGTGCGGGGTCTGGCGGCGGAAGGCGCGGTTGGCGCGGAGTCGCTTGAAGACTTTGTGACGAAGTTGAAACCGCAGCGTGCTATCTGGTTGATGATTCCCGCGGCGCTTGTCGATGCGACGTTGAAGGATCTCGTTGCGCTCTTGAGTGCTGACGACATCGTCATCGACGGCGGTAACTCGTATTACATCGACGACATCCGCCGCGCGGAAGAACTGAAAGCTCGGAACATTCATTACGTGGATGTTGGAACGAGTGGTGGCGTGTGGGGACTCGAACGCGGTTACTGCCAGATGATCGGCGGTGAGAAGGAGGTCGTGAATCATCTCGATCCGATCTTCAAAGCGCTTGCGCCGGGTGATGACACGATTCCGCCGACACCCGGACGCGACCCCGGCTCAACTACTGCGACCGAAGGATATTTGCATTGTGGTCCAGCCGGCGCGGGACACTTCGTGAAGATGGTCCATAACGGGATCGAGTACGGGTTGATGGCTGCTTACGCTGAAGGGCTCAACGTGTTGCATCACGCGAATGAAGGTAACGAAGAGCGGACTGCTGATGCGGAAACGTCGCCGCTGCGCAATCCCGAACACTACCGTTACGATTTCAACCTCGCCGAGATCACCGAGCTTTGGCGGCGCGGCAGCGTGATCGCGTCGTGGTTACTCGACCTGACGGCGATCTCTTTTGCCGAACATCCGCAGCTTGAAGGTTATTCGGGCCGCGTGTCTGATTCAGGTGAAGGGCGTTGGACCATCAACGCGGCGGTTGAAGAAGGCGTGCCGGTGCCGGTGTTGAGTGCGGCGCTGTTTCAGCGATTCAGTTCGAGAGGCGAAGCCGAGTTTGCGAACAAGGTGCTCTCGGCGATGCGTTTTCAGTTTGGCGGACACGTCGAGCGCGCGGCGAAGTAGCGATACCGTTTAGAGGTCAAGCTTTAGCTTGTCTGAAGCAGCAGCCTAAAGGCTGACTCAAAACGAAGTCCAGAACGTTACAGGGGAGTAATCATGTCAACAGTATTAGTGGAACCGAGTCCAGCGCACATGGAAGCGCCACACCTGCCGAAGGCGGAACCGTGCGTGATGGTGATCTTCGGCGCGACCGGCGATCTGACGCGGCGCAAGTTGATGCCCGCGTTGTGGGACCTTCGAAATGAGGGCTGTCTCGAGAGTGTGCGCATCCTCGGCGTCGGCCGTTCGCCGATGAGCGACGACGAGTATCGCGAGTTTGTGCGTCAGGCGATGGCTGAGTACGGCAATCTCACCGAACGCGACGAAGAGGAGTGGCGCAAGTTTACGCAACGTATCTACTACACGATCGGCGAGCTGAACGACGACAACACCTATACCAACACCGCCAAACGGCTTGAAGAGTTGGCCGTCGACGGCGCGAGTAGCAATCATCTTTTTTATCTCGCAACGCCTCCATCGCTCGCGGACGAAATCATCGACGGTCTCGGTAAAGCACAACTCGCGAAACAGGACCAGGATCACTGGAGCCGCATCGTCATCGAAAAGCCGTTTGGCACCGATCTCGAATCCGCGCGCACGTTGAATGCGAAGCTTGCGGAAGTGTTTGCCGAAAACCAGATCTACCGCATCGATCACTACCTCGGCAAAGACACGGTGCAGAACATACTCGTGTTTCGCTTTGGCAACACGATGTTTGAGCCGATCTGGAATCGCAACTACGTCGACTACGTTGAGATCACCGCGGCTGAAACCGGAGGTGTCGGCAGTCGCGCGGGTTATTACGAGGAGTCAGGCGCGCTGCGCGATATGGTCGCCAACCACTTGTTGCAACTGCTGACGCTGACGGCGATGGAACCGCCGGTCGCATTTGAAGCGGACGCAGTGCGTGAAGAGAAAGTGCAGGTCCTGCGATCGATTCGCCGTTTGAAGCCGCATGAAGTCGGCGAGCGCACGGTGCGCGCGCGTTATGGACCAGGCGAGAGCGATGGCGAAAGAGTGAAGGGTTATCGCGAGGAAGAAGACGTCGCGAATAATTCGCAGACTGAAACTTTCGCGGCGATCGAATTTCGCGTTTCAAACTGGCGCTGGTCGGGCGTGCCGTTTTACGTGCGCACCGGCAAACGGCTCGCACGCGACCTGACCGAGATCGCTATTCACCTGAAACGCACGCCACAAGCGCTCTTCGCCCGCACTCCTGAAGAAGAGCTCGATCCAAACATCATCGTGCTGCGCATTCAGCCTAACGAAGGCATCACTGTGACCTTCGGCGCGAAACGGCCGGGGTTCGAGATGCGCACCACCACCGTTCACATGGACTTCTGTTATCAACGCGCCTTTGGCGTCGAGCCCCCGGCTGCGTACGAAACGTTGTTACTCGACGTGATGCGCGGCGACGCGACGCTCTTCACACGCGGCGACGAAGTTGAAGCGCAGTGGCGTTTGATAACACCGATCGAAGAAGTGTGGGCCAATGAAGGGTCTCCCGAAGTAACAGAATACCCGGCCGGCACCGACGGCCCCGCCGCAGCGGATCAATTAATGGCCCGCAACGGCCATAGCTGGCGCCGTCTCTCCGAGAGCAGAAGCGGTTGCGATTAACAAGTGCTTCGCCAACCACCAAGTGCTTCGCCAACCCACCAAGTGCTTCGCCAACATACTCAGACGTTTTGTCTGGCCTTCGCCCTTTGCCTCGGCTTCGCCGCCGGATGTGAGGCGGGGCTGCGCCCCGCCGTAGAGTAATCGATAGTCGAGGGGCTAGGCCCCTGGTACGGCCTTTGGCCCATACCGGCTTGGGCAGAGCCCGAACCAGGGGCATAGCAACTGTCTTTCAAGTTAGGCTCCTGGGACGAACCGAGACGGCTGCCAGGAGGTTTGGTTTCGGAACATTGCATTAAGAGTAACCAACAACTTGCGCATGCAAGCTGTCAACGCCACTTTCTTCTGTTTGCCCGCCTGCAGCAAACGACGATAGAAGGTTTTGATAACCAGGTTGTGTTTGGTTGCCACTAGAGTGGCCATGTAAAGCGTCGCACGTACCCGCGCCCGACCACCTCGGGTAGTTCGTTTGCCGTGCCACTTGCCGCTATCGCGTGCATGCGGCGCCAGACCGCAGAGGGCGGCGATCTGTTTGTTTGATAAGTGGCCTAACTCGGGCAGTTCGGCAATCAGTACCAGCGACGTGATGGGCCCGACCCCCGGCATGCTCTGGAGCCGCTCATCAGTTTCGCGCCAGATTGGCGATGAACGCAGCCGTTGCGACAGATCGTGTTCGCATTGGTTAAGGCGCTTTTTCAGCCAACTAAGGTGCGCTTTTATGTCCCTGCTGACGGACGGCCGCCTTTGTTGCTGCGCCTGTTGTAAACGGAGCCGTTCGGCAGTCAGCATCTCGACCAGTTGTGAGCGACGGGTAACTAAGGCTTCCAGTTCCTGCGTTTCCGCGGATTTGAGCGGGCGCACAGCGGGTTTGAGAGTGGCCCCCAAATGAGCCAGGACAAAAGCATCGAGACGATCGGTCTTCGCTAACTGACCAATAGCGCGGGCGAAGTCTCGCGCCTGACGGGGATTGATCACGATGACCGGCAAGCCGGCAGTTGCCAAATAGGAGACCAGCAGGTGCTCAAGGCCGCCACTGGCCTCGACAATAATGCGCGTTGGCGTAAACGAGCGTAGCGATTTAATTAACCCGGAGAACTCGGTGAATTCGTGTTTGATGGTCCAATGAGTGTTGGTTTCATGCACCGCCACCTCGAGCGTTTCTTTCGAGATGTCGATGCCGATGTTGGTTTCGGGAGATGGGGAAGTCATGATCTCTTTCTCCTGCAGCTACTCTGCCACACCCAGGCTTGCGGATTCGGGCTCAAACGGCCCGCGCAACTGTTCGGGTTCTAGCAGATAATCGGCGTGGCGAACTTGCTATGCCACGGTCTCCAATGAACCAAGCCCACATCGCTCTACCACGCCGAGTCAAAGAAACGTTTGTTTTCACGCACTGTATCACTGACTGCGAGATACAAGCCC
>Ga0307505_10000100_pt1 | contig 106714 bp, 92 predicted proteins | sample 23_S_MG_FD_202183 | JGI IMG/M metagenome (GOLD analysis project Ga0307505, IMG submission 202183) | Soil microbial communities from Populus trichocarpa stands in riparian zone in the Pacific Northwest, United States - 23_S | ecosystem: Environmental > Terrestrial > Soil > Riparian zone > Trees...
TCCGCCCCGCTCCCCCACTCGATCGCATACATGCTCTGCGTCTCCGACCGCAAAACCCACCAGCTTCCCCCACTCGGACGATACACACTAATGTCCGCCTTCTGGTCACTATCAAAGTCGAAGAGCGACCTATAATTTGCTGCGGTTTGAATTACTGTAAAAGTTAGGCCAAAGACTGTAATCGTTCCGGTTCGACGAGGGCCGGGGTTCGCGGCAACCGTGTAGTTAACTGTCCCATCTGGGTTTCCAAAAAATGTCAGCCATTCGTCATGTCCGACGATGGTCCATCCGCAACCGGGAGTATGAACTATGGTAAATGCCCCGCTTCCACCGGCTGCGGAGAAATTTGCGCTTAAGTGCGACAAGGTATATGTGCATTGTTGAGTAAAGGTCGCAGTCTGCGATATCGGTGAGTTCATCACTACGGACACAGCGTTCTCCGTTCCGCTATATGATCCATTTCCCAAGCCGTTCCAATTTGTAAAAGCAAAACCGTCGTTTGGAGTCGCGGAAATTTGCACAGACTGTCCCGCATCATAAAACCCGGTCGCGGGTCCGACCGAACCACCGTTCCCGGCGTTCATTGTCAATTGATATTGCTTTGAGAAATTGGCCGTGTAGGTTGCCGTTGTCGTCGCGGTAACGGTATGCGAAATCGCCCCGCCATCGCTCCAGCTTGACCAAACATACCGGGTTCCCGCTTCACCATCTTGCGAGGTGGTCGATATTGTATGGGTCGAGCCTTGTTCCCAGTTGAACGTTTGGGCCGAATTGTACGAAATTCCATCAACCGTAAATTCGCGACCGTTCGGATTGGTTTCGACCGTGGTTGCTATAACTGGAGGAGGTAGATCGAACACGTAAACTACGCCGACTGACCCATTTGGGTTAATAAGAAGTTGGTCGCTGGCGAGAATTTTCGCTCCGTCATAAACCGTCGCATGACCGAATCTGCTGAATTGCCTTGTCGGGGTTTCAAGGAAGCGTTCTTGTTCATTCCATGTCGAGCCTGTTCTTTTGAAAATAAGAACTCGGTTACTCCATGTCTCGCCTCCGAATTGCGGAGTATAATCGGTCGAAATAACCGCCGTGTCACCGATTAGTGAAACATTTGATCCGAAACGGTATCTGCCAGACATGCCCGATGCCGTAAGCTTCTGTTGCTGAGTCCAAACACTTCCATCTCTTACATAAACATATGCAGCTCCGTTTAAGCCATTTTTTTCATTTGCCCCGACGAGTATTGTATTTTCACTAATTGATACCCTGTTTCCGAAGAAATCAAAGTAGGCACCGTCGGAGGCTGTGAGCATCTGTTGAGGTGACCATGTGTTGCCCGTTTTTGCGTAAACATAGGCCGCTCCACGGGTGTTTTGCAGTCCCGGAATCCCTACCCAGTCCCCCACCACTAAGGTATTCGCGTCATACGCAAGGCTATATCCGAAAGTGGTACTTGTGCGTGATGGGGAAAAATCGGCAGCAATCATCTTATGCTGCGAACTCCATGTGGTTCCGCTTCTAGTAAAGACGTACACAGCGCCGTCGAGACCACTCGCATTGCTGGGGGCACCGACAAAAGCACTATTTCCGTTTACCAACACGGAGTCTCCGAAGGATCTCATACCCGAACCGGAACTCATTGCGGTCAGCTTCGCTTGCTGGGCCCAAGTCGTACCGCTTCTCACAAATATATATGCCGAGCCGACATCGGTTTGACTAGGCCCTAGATCGTCACCCCGAGCTCCGACAATAAGCGTATCTCCGTCAATTGAAACGTCTGAACCAAAAAAATCGGCATGCTGGCCGTCTGCCGCCGTTAAGAACGCCTGCTGGGTCCATGTCGAACCGCTCTTCACGAACACATAGACCGCGCCCAACCTATTGGAGCCGGACGGATACGAAAGGTCCCCAACTATGAAAGTATTTCCGCTGAGGCTTATACGTTCCCCGAAAGTGTGGAGTTGGTCGCCGCTGAATACAGGAGGACTTATAATTGCCGATTGTGTGACTGAGTTTGGACTGAGAAGGTCTCGAAGAGAATCTGAGCGGGTAGAATTAAAGGCTCTCTGTAAAGATTCAAAATCACCCTTTTCTCTCAATTGGATGAGAGCATCTTCACCTTTTAGGGTTTGTGCCGGCACAGATACAGTCGCCAAAATGAGAAATGCCAAGAAGCAAATAGGTTTTCTTAGATACACATTTTCCATGCAAATTTTCTTATTACCAGAGTTTGAAGAATACATGGTTTTGATCTTGACAATGACAGTGATATCCATGAAAAGTCGTTAAAAACTTGCTAAATCTTGGCTAAATGTTGTTTGATACCACTTAAGTGCTTACAGGAAATGATTTAAAAGTTGAGCCGGGAGAAGCTAAGACAGACCCGGTTTATCGATTTGGCAATTTTCAGGTCGATACGGCCGAAGAGGCACTGACTCGAAACGGAGAAAAACTGCCAATCAACCGGCGGACGTTTGGGGTATTGCAGCTTTTGATCGAGCGGGCGGGGCAGATTGTTAGTAAGCAGGATTTTTTTGACACGGTTTGGGCAGACACTTTTGTCGAGGACAACAGCCTGACGGTGGCGATGACAACGCTGCGCAAACTCTTAGGCGATGACGCCAAGCAGCCGAAGTTTATTGAAAACCTGCCGCGAAAGGGCTATCGCTTTATCGGCGAGGTCGAAATTGGCGACGTTCCCGAAACAGTACTTCAGGCTAAACTAAAAAGCGGCTTCACTCCAACAACTCAAACATCGAGCGAACCGATGTTTAGAAACCGGAAGATACTAGTTGGCTCTTTTGCCGCTTTTCTTCTGTTGCTCATAGTTGCCCTTGGGTTTAGCTTTTTGGATCCCCCACGATTTTCCGGGAATGCGAATGCAAACGACATCGAATCCATTGCCGTTCTGCCGTTTGAAAATCAAAATCCGGAATACGAATATCTTTCTGACGGATTAACTGAAAGTCTAATCAATAATTTGGCTGACTTGCCGAACCTTCGCGTTATTAGCCGCAATTCGGTTTTTCAATACAAAAAAGAGAGGGATATTCAAACTATTGGCCGAGATTTAGATGTTCGAGCGATCCTGAGCGGTCGGCTCGTTCAGCAAGGCGATGAAATGGTCGTCAGTGCTGAGTTGATGGACGTACAAACTAATAGGCAGATCTGGGGACGGCAATACAATCGTAAAATTTCGGACTTATTTGCCCTTCAGCAAGAGATCTCACAGGACATTTCCCGCAAACTGCGCGCAAAACTCACAGGAGATGAGCAAAAGCGTGCAATGAAACGCGGTACCGAAAATCCTGAAGCCTTCCATTTATATTTGAACGGACGTTACCAATGGAACAAGCGGGCAAATGAGAATACGGGCAAAGCCATTGAGTTTTTCAACCAGGCAATAGAAAAAGACCCAACGTATGCGATGGCGTATGTCGGGCTAGCCAACTGTTACCTTTGGTTTAATTTCACATATCCCGTGACGATGGCCGAACGCGTCGCAATGGTAAAGGCTGCCGCAGAAAAAGCCATTGAGATCGATCCACAGATTGGCGAGGTCTATGCAACCCTCGCGATCAATAGTCACTTTAACGAATGGGATTGGGCGACCGCCGACCGCCAATACAAACGGGCGATCGAGTTGAGCCCAAACTACGCCACCGCGCATCACTGGTACGCAGAGTTCCTTGCGACCGAGGGACGATTTGACGAAAGCTTTGCCGAGTATCAACGCGCATTGGAATTAGATCCCCTTTCGATGGCGATCAGATCCGATCTGGGATTCAACTATTACTATGCCCGTCAACCGGAACGGGCGATCGAGTATCTAAAATCGCTTGATGGCTTCAACCCCAATTACGAACGCACCCCAACATTTCTTGCAACGATCTATGAGCTGGTAGGTAACTACGAGGGTGCGATCACTGAATATAACATCGCTTATGCGCGTCAGGGAAATGAACTTGAGAGATTGGCCGTGAAATCAGAAAGGCTCAGAAACGCCCTTAGAAACGGCGGTCCGGAAGGCTACTGGCGGGAATCGTTGGAAGATGAAATGCGGCAAAAGACCCCGAATATTTACCACATGGCAAAATCGTACGGACGTTTGGGCGACCGCGACAAAGGACTTGAAATTTTGGAGAAACTCGTTGCGGATAGAAGCCCATTAATGGTTTGGCTTAAGGTGTCACCCGAATTTGACGGCTATCGTTCCGATCCGCGATTTGACGAATTAATTATGCGTGTTGGCATTCCTAACTGAGAAAATCGGTTGAAAATCGAAAGAAAAACCGGTCAATCCTGCAATTCTCCCATGGTTTCGGTTCGAATTTTCCAGCTTGAGTGATCTGGATTTGCTCTCCGCCAACCGGGAATGTTTCGTTTAGATCGAGGACGAGGATTCCTTCGGGGGGTGATGGCGGGTTTTCGGAAGGCAAACGTCTCGCAGGGTGTGATCGCATGGCGTTTGAAGAAGCTTTTGGCTCTGACGAACGAACCGAAACCGTCCGGGCGTTGTGTTAACGGGAACGCGCGTTCGGTCGGCTGGGCGGCTGGGGCTGAACGGCGATTCACGAACGTCGGAATCGCTGCCGCTTACAGTGCGATAATCGAATCGGCGGCGGCAGAGCCGCAAGGCCTTTGGCGAGCCCATCGGAAAAGTAGAACTTTTCCGCAAATAGAGCGTCAGAGACGCAGGAAGGCGGCGGTGCCCGATGCAAAAAGCAGGGCTATTGCGGCTCCCGTCGCGTGCAAATCATGAAAATCGTTCCATTCGTGCATATCGCGCCGTTTGGTGTTTGATTTAGCATTGACCAAAGCGATAATTGTGGCGTAGGGGCTTTGAAGTGTCCGACTGTTCTTTGAAAACCTGTTGCTGGTGAACACCATCGCCAAGGATTCCAGAAGTGCTCTCCGCCATATCCGTGCGCCGCGTTGCGCCGCCTGCGCCATGCGCGCCGGTGGCGCGCTTAAATGGCTCCGGGGAATTATTCGTTTGAACGCTTGTCGGGATAATCGCAAGCAAGGATGCTTGCGGCTCCAGTCATCGGCCGCTACCGCGATGTGTCGGGATTAAGACATGGGGACAAGAGTGTCCCCGCTCCTTTAGGCCTGGCTTTGGGCGAGGAAGTGTTCGATCTCGCCGGTTATGGCTGAGCGGATGGCTAATCGTTCGCCTTCGACATAGACCTCGATCTCGTTATCTTCGCTGACCTTGCCCTGGATCATCGCTTCGGAAAGCTCGTCTTCGACGTGTTTTTGGATCGCGCGGCGGATGGGCCTTGCACCGAAGCTGCGGTCGCCGCAGGTCTTTTCAAGGATCCACGCCTTTGCTTCGGCGGTAAGAGAGAGCGTTAGATTTTGGGCTGCAAGGATCTTGTTCAAGGCGGCGATCTGCAGATCGACAATTTCCGCAAGGTCAGCGTCGCTAAGCTCGTCGAAAATAATCGTCTCGTCGAGGCGGTTGATAAACTCCGGTGCGAAGCTTTGTTTTACTTCGGAAAGAACCTGTTCTTCCATCTTCTCGCGGGACGCCGCCTGACTGCTCTGGAATCCGAACTTGCCGTGCTTCTGCAATGCGCGGGCGCCGATGTTCGAGGTCATGATGAAGATCGCGTGGCTGCAATCGACCGTGTTGCCCTGCGCGTCGGTCAGGATGCCGTCCTCAAAGATCTGGAGCATCACGTTCACCACGTCCGGATGCGCCTTTTCGATCTCGTCAAACAGGACGACCGAGTACGGCGAACGGCGAAGTCGTTCGGTCAACTGGCCGCCTTCTTCGTGGCCGACATATCCGGGAGGCGAGCCGATGAATTTAGCTGCCGCGTGCTTTTCCATGAACTCGCTCATATCGAACCGTATCAACGACGATTCGGACAGGAACAAGTATTTCGCTAGCGTTTTCGCAACTTCCGTCTTGCCGACACCGGTCGGGCCAAGAAACAAAAATGAACCAACGGGACGCCTTGGACTCTTCAAACCCGCACGCGAACGTCGTATAGCACGAGCCAAAGCCGAGATGGCTGGCAGCTGCGAGACGATGCTCTTGTGCAGCTCGCTCTCTATCTCAAGCAGGCGTTTCGATTCGTCTTGCCCAATCGCCTGGACCGGTATGCCGGTTGCCCGTGCAATAACTTCATCGACCTCGCTCTTTCGCACTTCGACTGGTATGAACGCCTCGTCAAGCGATTTGATCTCCATCGAAAGAAGCTGATCGTCATTCGCGGCGGTGCGTTTCCACGAATCAACTGTCTCTTTCCACGTCGGTTCCGCCGTGTCTTTTTCAAGAGCTTTCAGCTTCGCACGCGCACCGGCCTCATCAAGAACATCGATGGCCTTGTCCGGCAAAAAGCGGTCGCTGATAAATCGGTTGGATTGAGTTACCGCAGCTTCGATGGCTTCATTGGTGTAGCGAACCTGATGAAATGCCTCGTAGCGTTCAGCAACGCCTTTGATGATCGCAATAGCCTGTTCCTCGGTCGGCGGAACGATACGCACGGACTGAAACCGCCGTTCGAGTGCGCGATCTTTTTCGATAGATTTTCGAAACTCAGACGGGGTCGTAGCACCGATGCACTGTATCTCGCCACGCGACAGGGCTGGTTTCAGAATGTTCGCGGCATCAAGCGTTCCTTCGGCCGAACCCGCACCGACAAGCGTGTGCAGTTCATCAATAAAGACGATGCAGTCGCCCGCGTCACGCAGTTCGACAACGATCTTTTTGAGGCGCTCTTCAAACTGCCCGCGATACTTCGTGCCCGCGACGATCAGCGAAAGATCGAGCGACAGGACGCGTTTGTTCTCAAGAAACGCCGGAACTTTTTTCTCGGCGATGCGCTGTGCAAGCCCTTCGACAACAGCGGTCTTGCCGACGCCGGCTTCGCCGATCAGCACCGGATTATTTTTTGTGCGACGGCATAGGATCTCGATGAGCCGCTCCATTTCATCGTCGCGTCCGACAAGCGGATCGAATCTGCCGGTCAATGCGATCTCGGTCAGGTCACGCGTAAATTCCGCGAGGCTCGATGCCTTCGCCGCTTCTTTTTTAGGGCTGGTCAAGCTCGGTTCGCGAACAAGCTGCGAAACGTCGCTGCGAATATCCTGGATCCGCAGGCCGAACTGAATCAATATTTCCGCCGCAACCGAACGCTCTTCACGAAGCAGGCCGATCAGGATATGCTCCGGCCCAACAAAACGAGTCTTCAGCGAACGACTTTCTTCGTTCGCGTAGAACAGAACCCGCTTGGTCTCGGTGGAAAGATGTAATTCGGAAGACTGGGGAATCCGGTCGCGGACGGCGATGCGCTCTTCGATCTCGGCGCGTATCTTTTCAGCACCAAGATCACGTCTGAGCGGAAACAGCCTTCCGGCGATCGTTTTGTCTTCGCGGATCAGGCCAAGAAGTATGTGTTCAGGTGCAATCACGGGCGAGCCGTATTGTAGCGCCTCGTATCGGGCGAAAAAAATGATGCGTCGGGAACGTTCTGAATAGCGTTCGAACATAAAAAGTCAGGGCCGCTTCCACCGTCTTGTGTGATGCAAGTATAACGGAATCCGCAGGCTTCAAGCCAATCGGAAAAAATTCAACTCCTTTGTAACAGACGGCATAAAGTTACAAAGGAGCCTGGAATCCAGAAGAAATTGTTGAAAACAAAAGAATTAACTAGTTCGTCATTCGTGAGCGTGAATCGACCGGAATCTTATTCGGAGCATCGGATTGCGGCACTTCGACCACAACAGGCTGATCCTTTTTGGTGATACCGCGAAGCACTTTTCCGGCAGGTGCAAGCTCGACCCTGGACGTAAGCACCTTTGTAACCCGTTTTGGAAGCAGCATTGGGGCGATGCTCGCGATCGAATCCGCAAGCGAAACAACGTCGCCGCCGCCCGACCAATGCTCGCGGACAACCGACGCATCAGACCGATTAACCAGACGCAAAAGTGTCAGTGCGACGACGTAAATGTCATCGACCTGACCGATGAACGGCAAAATATCCGGGATAAAATCGAGGGGTGAGATAACGTAAACTATCGCGCCGAGAAATAGTGCCTTCTCAGCCGTCGGCACGCGGGCGTCTTTCAGCAGACGGCCAAGCAGTATGACCATGTTCGGCAGGAACATCATAAAGTTGCTCATTCTGCCTTTTGCCTCACGGCGTTTGATCTTTTGTTTTGGCTTCTCGATCTTGTCCATCGCTATTTAGCTCACCCGTGTTTCAAACAGTCTAGAAACAACCTGACGTTAGTGCAAGTTTAAGTGCGAATCGTTGTATGTTATTGTTTGGAGTTCCAGCTTTGGCTGGCTATTTTTCGCCTGAAAAGCGGCAAGCTAAAGCTTGAACTCCAAACGAATGATTCTCGAACAAATACGTCAAAGAGCCGCCGCCGAGCCGCAGCATATCATCCTGCCCGAAGGCGACGATGTCCGCACGCTGCAGGCTGCCGAGATATGCTCGCGTGAACGCATCGCAAAGATCACCGTGATCGGCAGTGATGAAAAAGTGCGTGAACTCGCTTCGCAATCGGGCGTCAATCTCAACGGCGTCGAGATCTTGGATCACCGCAAATCGGCCGATTTTGGAAAGATCGCCACGCTCTATTACGACCTTCGCCGTGCAAAAGGCACCACGCTTGAAGAAGCCGAGCAAGCTGTAAAAGATCCGCTCTATTTCGGCAATTTGCTTGTGCGCGAAGGCAAGGCGGATGGCTCGGTTGCCGGTGCGACGAACACAACCGCACACACCGTCGCCGCCGCATTGCGGTGCATCGGTGTAAAGCAAGGATTCAAAACGGTTTCGAGTTTTTTCCTGATGGTCGTTCCCGATAAGAAGTTCGGCGCAAAAGGAGCGATGATCTACGCCGATTGCGGCGTCGTTATCGATCCTGATGTTAATGAACTCGCGGAGATCGCAATCGCGTCCGCTGATTCGTTCCGGGCTTTACTTCAGGTCGATCCGCGCGTCGCAATGCTTTCCTTCTCAACAAAAGGTAGTGCGAAACACGCGTCTCTGGATAAAATCGTCGAAGCAACAAAAACGGTTCGCGCACGAATGCCCGAACTCTTGATCGACGGCGAACTACAGGCAGATGCAGCGTTGGTTCAATCTGTCGGCGAATCAAAATCTCCGGGTTCCCAGGTAGCAGGTCGCGCAAACGTCTTGATATTCCCCGACCTGAATTCCGGCAACATCGCCTACAAACTCACCGAACGCCTAACCGGCGGAACCGCCATCGGCCCGATCCTCCAAGGCCTCGACCGCCCCTGCAACGACCTCTCCCGCGGCTGCAAAGCCGAAGACATCGTCGACGCCGTGGCTATAACGGCAGTCCAGTCACAGGCCAGAAAAATAGGGGCATAAAGCTGTGCTATATTAAAAATGATGCCAGCAATAACCGAAGTAGAAAAATTAGCACTCAGCCTCCCGTTTAATGAGCGGGCAAAACTTGCCGACCGCATCATAGAATCGCTTCCCGATGATTTTATAGATGAGGAAGAATTGGAACTTGCACTGCAAAGAGACAAGGAAATGGATGAAGACCCTTCGACGGTGCTGACTCACGAAGAATTCTTTGGTTTTTTCAAACAACGCCGTGAGGCAGGCCGTAAGTGAAAAGCATCGTCTATCATGTAGGTGCCCGCCTTGATGTTCTAGAAATTGTCGAATGGTACGAACGGCAGAATGGTCCCGAATTGGCAGACAGATTCACTCAAGAACTGGAAAAATATATTGAAAAGCTTGCGGGCAACCCGTCGAAATACAAAGATCAAAAAGGAATACGACGCGCCAATCTGGACAGATTCCCTTATCACTTTCTTTATCGATTCATCGACGAAGAAACCGTCAAAATTCTTGCGGTCAAACACGACCGCCGCCGTCCATCTTACGGAAGACGTAGGCGATAAGTGATAGGAAAGCGTCAGATCACAAGAAGTTCTTTTCGATCACCATTGTCTACGAACAAGTCTCAACTAATTATCTACCAAACCGAGGACAGCGGGACAAAGCTCGCCGTGCAGCGGAGATAATCGCTTCGCGTGCGGAAAGCTTCACTTTTACATAAACTGTTCTAAAATATAATTCGTCGCCGCCAATAGAACATCATGTGCCTCGTTTTGTACCTTGGATCCGACAAATGCCGTGCTCTTGTCGCATGGGACGAGAAAGCGCCACGATTTCACGTCAAGGATGATGACGACGATGCGAAGAAAGCATCCACTCATCTCTCGAAACGTCTTACGTACTACATTGGATCAGACAACGGGTGCGGGTGCGGCTTCCGACAAGAAAGTGATTACATGATCGATGACGACGATGAGATTGCGTCAAAGGCCGACAATCAAAAACGATTGCATGACTATATTGCCGAATGCATTGGCGACGAGGAAACTGTAGAACTCTACTCTTGCTGGAGCGGCGATGAAGAACTCCCACAAGAACTTGAGCGGACGATTGACGTTGCGGAGTTGATTGATAATGAATTCTTCTTTTCCGAACGACAACGAACTATCGTAGTACGGAACGCGGCGGAAGGCTCCGCCGCTCGCTGAGCGGAAAGCTTTCCGTACGGGTCAAAAATGGACGTGTTTTTATTTTTTCATGGAGAGAGGGCTTTAGCTCCACTTGTTTGTGGTGTTGGGCTTCTCGGCTTCGTTGTCGCCCCTTGCCTAGCTGCAATTGGCTTCTACCGAATCTGTTCAGGCCTGGTAAGCGATAACGCCTTTAGGAAATCTTTGTACTCGATAGGAATTTTTACCGTCGTCAGTTTCGCAATTTATGCCTCGTTCACATACTTTTTCTTTCAATGGGAGAGCCAGCCGCAGATCCATTACATCTTGTATTGTTTAACGATCCCGTTTGGAATTGCGGCATCAATCGGTCTCGTTCTCAACACCCAAAGCACACTTATTGCAGTCCTTATCGGAGTCATCCTCAACCTGACCGCAATGATCGGTTTTGTTAGTTTGCTGAAAGACAGGAAAAAGGGCTAGATTTTCGCGGAAGCTATAGATTTGTTCGCGACACCAAAAGGAACATGCACCGATGGAAGAAGTGCGGATGCGGGGTCGAGGTGGAGACGCTGATCGTCGAAAAAGATATGCGGCTTCAGGATTTCAAGCACGGCTTTCTTTTCGATACCTCCCAGAAAAAACGCATCGTTGACCATTATGTCCCAGGCCCTCATCGTGTTGATGGCCCGTTCGTGTGAAGGCGAATTCCGGGCGGTAACAATGCTGATGCGAAGTCTGGGCTTATAACTAGCATCGGTACGCAGCCTGGCCTGTTCCAGCTTTTGGACATTCGAAACCTTTCGCAAAAACTCCGTTAAAGGTCCGGGACTATGCGGGATATTGACCTTTTCGCGTTCGTGAGCATGAAACGCATCGATATTGCTGTCTTGATAGACGGTCTCTGCCTCATCATCAACCAACACGCCGTCAAAATCGAACGCTATTCTAAGCTCCGCATCAGACGGATCGTCGGGTATGGAGCTTTTTAGAACCTGTCCGGCAGGATAACCCGCCGCAACGGCTTCATTCACGTCGGCTTCATTTGCTGAAAGAAACAGACATATTTTTAACGGCAGAATATATTTATGAGGCGATCTGCCTTGCGTAAAAACGGACCTCGTCATTTTCAATCCATGATGATCTATGGATTTCATAACTCTCAAGCCGGTATCAGGATCGTTTCTGGATAAAAGAAGGACTTCGACGGGCGGGTTGGACGGATCAAGTTCGTTCAATGAAAGCAGACGCCGAATAAACGGAAACGCAACTCCTTGATTCAGAGCATTGTCCTGATTTGCCCGTTGATACTCACGATACGCCTCTTCGCCTTCATTTCGAAAGACGGCGTCGGATTCCGTAAGGTCGAATAATGCACTCGACGCAAGTCCGATAACAAGCTTGTTTTCCAGATCAAAGGGCATTTTTTAAGTAGTGCCTTTTATAGGCGTTTCAGCGAGACGGTTCATGCCGTCAAGATTTTCCTTAGGAAGCCGTCGCCATCACCGCCGTGCAGTCGCAGGCTCGAAAAAGCCAATCAGGAATAGGCATTTTAGTAGTTTGAAACAAAAAGGTTACCGGCAAAGACTGCGATCACAAATACGGCCAATAGACAATATGACGCGAAGTTTGCTTTACCTACTGCACGCCTGAGGTGTTGCAGCGATGCATCTATAGGCGAGTCGTTTTCCTTTTTTTCGAGCATGATCTTTCGAATTATAAGGTATTCAACGCCCCACGAAGCGACACCATAAGGTATGAGCAAGAACAGCATCGCTCCAAGTATGATCCATGTTTCATCAGGATGACCCGGAGCTACCCAAGGCGCTCCTAGCGTAATCGAGAACAATTTTGTCCATATAGGCCCGTCAGTGAATGCTCCGAGAACATTGACGCTTGCAAACTCAAGTAACATGAGCAAAAACCAGGTTACCGGGATCCCTATGAACGTTGAAACGAGATTGGCGAGAGCAACTGGTGCGAGTACTTTCTTTAGATTCAACCGGAGTGTCGTTCCTACGAAATAAGATTCGAGGAAAACAATTGGCAGAAGGGCAACGACCATTAGTACGATCGACGGCATGATCATGGGAAGGCCCATATCGAAAAGAAATAGCTTCAATTATCTAACCTCAAGGTCTCGTAATTCAACCTCTTGTTCAAGCAAATAATTTTGGACTTACCGCAACCGAACTTTAGTAATTGCAAGTTAATCCTCAAACAGAATTTTCAACTATAACACGGACCAGTTTTTCAAAATGTTCCCTCTAAACGGATGCATTTTTCGGTTCGCGCCAATCGAGAGCATTTCGTCCGGCTTCTTTGAACGCATCCATCGTTACGCGATAAGAACCGCCGCCGTAGCTGATCCTGGCGACGCCGAGATCGGCGAGTTCTTTTGATGAAGGAACGCCCGGCCAGATTAGTATGTTCACGGGGATCGGCGATTCGGCGCAGAGTTTTTCTATAAACGCGGGGTTCACCAGTGCCGGAGCGAAAAAGCCGCTTGCTCCGGCCTCGGCGTACGCATGGGCACGTTCGATAGCTTCTTTTAGGTGATCTTCCGAATGCGTCGCGGGGTCGCGCGACAGAAAAATGTCCGTTCTCGCGTTTATGAATAACGGTATCGAAAGTTCGTCGGCTGTACTGCGGATAGCCCGTATTCGAGCAGCCTGTTCTTCGACGCAATAGATGCCTTCCCCGCCGACAATGCGATCCTCGAAATTGATTCCGACCGCACCGGCTTCGATCATCTTTTCAATATTCTCGGCAAGCCTGTCCTGCTCGCGTGCATAACCGCCCTCGAGATCAAGCGAAACCGGAAGATCGACCGCTGCGACTATACGGCGAAGATTTGCAAGCACTAGTTCGATCGGCATCGTCTCGCCGTCCTCAAAACCATTCGCCAATGCCACAGCGTAGCTGCCCGTAGCAATCGCTTTGGCGCCAACCTCGGCGGCTGCTTTAGCCGTTCCCGCATCCCAAACATTAAAGATAATTACCGGCTCGCCTTTCTTATGAAGGTCCGAAAACCCATTCGCCTTTTCGATCTGTGCTGATATATTTTCCATATCAAGATTCTATGATGACCAACCAGTTCGCGCTGTCAGATTCTTGCTCATTTCACCAATGCAGCTATGCGTAGGGGGGCTCCCGAGCCGCCTTTGATCTTCATCGGCATTGCGACGACGTAAAAACCATTTACGGGAAGTTTGCTCATATCCGCAACATTCTCAAACGCGGGAATGTTGTTTGTCATCAGCGTTACATGCGTGTCGTATTTGGTCGATTGTCCGTTGTCTATACTGGCGGTGTCGATACCGATGGCTTTGAACTTGCGATTCTCGACAAGCCATTTCGCGGCTTCGGGATGCAGTCCCGGAAAGTGCAGATCCTTGACCGCTTCGGGGCCTTTTTGATCCGTGCCTAGATACGCTTTCTTGTCGGGCCAGCGTGCGGCGAAACCAGTCTGAAAAAGAATAATGCTCCATTCCGGGATCTTGCCGTTCGCGCCTTCCCACGCCTTGATGTCATCGACTGTGATCAGATAATCGCGGTCGGTAGCAGCCTTCGCCGAGACGTCGATCTTCACGCCTTCGCCGATCAATTGATCGACCGTAAGCTGCTCGACAGTCTTTTTCCCTTCGGCAAAATGTATCGGCGAATCGAGATGCGTTCCGCCGTGCTCGGCACCGGAAAAGTTGTATGCCGAATAGTAATAACCGCCATCCGTTTTCCCTTCGGCAACCGTGGTTCGTTTAAAAGGTTCCGCCGTCACCCAATAGATCGTATCGTCGCCAAAGTCATGCGAAAGATCGATCCACTGTCCGGCAAACGGGTCCTTTACTGGTTGATCGCAAGATAAGAACAAAAAGATCGTGAGTACAAGGAAGAGCGGTTTTTTCATAACAGATTTCCTATGCGTTCGCCGTTAGCGGCCTACCGCTTTACGTCTATTCAGATCGAAGCGTTCCGACGGATTTAGAAAACTTACAAGAAATGGCTGTCTCGTATCTTTGGAATATACAAACATCACTTGAGTCGTGCCCGAAACGGTCAGCGAATGATTGTCTTCGATCAAAACAGCGGTATCTTCATCGATCCCGACACCGAGGTATTTTGGATTCGTCATCACAAATCCAAACAAACGGTTGTGCCGCTGGCGAACGAGAAAATGCTGGTCAAACATCACGTTCGGTATTAGCCCAAGTCCTTTTCGAACGCCAACCTTTTTTCCATCAAGGACCTTCAGGTCAGTTTCGCCGGTCATCATCGGGTCAGACATCACCGCCGCACCTGCGCTTGTGCCGCCGAATGGCGTGCCCGAATTGTACTTCGTCTTTATCAGTTGCAAAAGCTCTTCGTCGGCAAGCACGTCCATGATCCGGTTCTGATCGCCGCCCGAGAAAAACACGCCGGTCGCTGTTTTGAGTTGAGCGATTAACCGCGCCCGTTTTTCCGGATCAAGCGGACGAATCGGCGCATGTTCGACCGAAGCCGCACCGGCGGCAAGAAAGCCTTTTTTCAAAGATTCAAAACTCTCGTCCGGAACGCCGCTCGCCCAGGTGATCGCAAGAATTCTCGACTTCGTACCACCGCTCCATTCAACAAATTTCTTCATCGCTTCGGGCGGACGCGTCCCGCCGCCGATAACCAACAATCGCTGCTGGCCAAGCGCAGAAAAAACCAACAGAAGCAGAACCAAAACAAAAGTAAAGTTTCTTAATTTCATATTCAGTAAAGACTTGGCTCGCCCGGCGGCCTTGTTTTCCATCGTTTATGTATCCACAGCCATTGTCCGGGAAACCGGCGAATGATCTTTTCGATTTCGAGTGTATATGCGGCAGTCGTTTCCAACACGTCCGCTTCACGATCACCGCTGTTCGATGGTTCGATCGGTTGACCATGATATACGACATAGCGCGATTGGTGCGCGTCCCATATCGCGAACATCGGAAAGATCAACGCGTTCGTTTGGATCGCGAGCCGTGCAATGCCCGACGTCGTACTTGCCGGAACGCCAAAGAACGGAACGAAAACGCCTTCATTCGGATGAACATTAACGTCCGGCAAAACGCCGACGCTCTCACCGGCTTTCAGGGCTTTCAACATTCCTTTCGCCGAATCGGATTTAAGGAACTGGCGGCTGCCGAACCGCACACGGTCCTTTGCAAACATTTCTTCGATCAACGGATTGTCGAGTTCGCGCGCAACAAAATATATCGGTTCGTACTGCAATGCAAAGCCCGACAGCAATATCTCCCAATTTCCAATGTGCGCCGTAGGCATTATCACACCGCGGCCATCAGCTTTTGCCCTTTTATAGATGTCGAATTCGGATGATTCAAAATCGAATTTGATTACCGATCTCGAATCGTCAGCCGACGCGGGATGGAAGTCCGCTGTTTCGGCGATCGTCCGACCGATACTTTCTATCGAAGCATTTAGTATGAGCCGCCGCTCTTTCACTGTCATTTCAGGAAATGCGATCTCAAGACTTCGCATTCCCGACGGCATCCGGCCTTCAAGAATGCGAAAGACGGTTTTCGCTAGGCCCACGCTTAACCCGACCGCTGCCTTTTTCGGCAAAACTCTTAAGGCACCGAACACACCCCTCATACCGATGTATTCGATCCGTGTCTGGAACGCGCTCTTTCTTCCCATTTTTAACTCTTACAAAACTCTTACAATCACTGCATTCACGCCCTGTTACTCTGTTAATGGCGAAATAATAATGCCAAATTTTCAGAACGAATACCGGGGAGCCAAAGACCAATATGGAACACACAGCCGCAATTGACCAAACCGACAGATCGCTGAATTGGAACACGATCTTTTTCGTGACGCTTTTTCACGCCCTCGCCATTGTTGCGATATTTAATTTTAGCTGGGCAAATTTGACTGCGGCATTCATCACATGGTGGGTCGCCGGCAGCTTTGGTATTGGTATCGGCTATCACCGTTTGCTGACGCATCGCGGCTTTAAATCCCCGAAATGGCTGGAATACACGCTCAGCGTTTTTGGTACCCTTGCGATGCAGTCCGGCCCGTTGACGTGGGTGACGACACATCGTGTTCATCACGCGTTCACCGACCAGCCGAACGATCCGCACAGCCCTCGGCACGGCACCTATTGGTCGCACATGGGCTGGATCTTTCGCGGCAAAGCGCAGAATCAAACGCCGGAAGATATGCAGCGTTACTGCCCGGATTTTGCTAACGACCGGTTTCATCAGTGGCTGAATAATTATTACTACATTCCGGTAATCGCTTTGGCACTTATACTTTTAGCGGTCGGCGGTTGGCAAATGGTTTTGTGGGGAATTTTCCTCCGCAGCGTATTCGGCTGGCACTTCACCTGGCTTGTAAATTCGGCAACGCACCTTTGGGGTACGCGCCGTTTCGAAACGCGTGACGATTCGCGCAACAACGCACTCGTCGCCGCCGTTACATTCGGCGAAGGCTGGCACAACAACCACCACGCATATCCGCGTTCGGCAAAGCACGGCTTGGCATGGTATGAGTTCGACGTAAACTGGGTCCAGATCTGGGCACTAAACAAACTCGGCATCATCAACGGCGTTTACGCTTACCAACTCGAAAAGGCACGCCCCGAACCGGCCGACGAAACCATCGACCTGCAGCCGCTCCACGAAACCAGCTAATCGGAGCGGGGACACCGGAGCGCGGACACTCTTGTCCGCAAGGCCGCCTGCGGCCTAATTGTCAGAGCAGCCACGAACTTTCACAAAAAAAGCACGAACCTGAATTATTTCTTGTTCGTGCCTTTTTGTGTCGATTCGTGGCTGGTATTCGCCTATCTATCTTATTCGCCGGCGGTTTGGGACATGGCTTTGCCGACCTGGACGCGGGCGGGGCGGAGCAATTTGTCACCAAAGCGGTAGCCGCGTGAATATTCGGCGGTGACTTTGCCGTCGTCTTCGGGCTCGACGGATTTCATATCGACGGCCTCGTGGAGTTCTGGGTCAAATGTCGTCCCAATTGATGATACAGCCTCAACGCCGACGCTCAGTAACGCTTGTTCGAATGAACGCGCGGTGCCGACAACGCCGTTTCGAAGGTTATCGATCTCAGGATCGCTCTCACTCGCAGCGACCGCAAGATTCAAGTTATCAAGCACCGGCAGGAGCGTCGTCAGGAAATTGAACTGGCCCTGCTTCGCTTTGTCTTCAAGCGTTTTTCTCAGCCGGCCACGCATCTCGTCGGTCTCTTTTTCGAGGTTGGCTTTCGCTTCTTCAAACTTTGCCTGCACACCGATCAGCTTCGATTCTGCGGCTTCGCGGCGTTCGGTCTCGGCCTTCAGTTTCGCTTCAAGTTCGGTCTCCAGACGCGATTTCACAGGCTCGGCGTTCACAGGTTCGGGATCATCTGCGATGCGCTCGCCCGCGTCGTTAAACCGCCGCTTGTCGTTCACCGGAACCTTGAATCCGTCGTCTAATATTTCTTCCAAAACGTCTTTCTCACTCATCTTCTTTCGTTTGAACATCTACAAAAATCTTAACCGTTCGAACCTCAATGCAGAAGCCCGCACGAAGTAAGGGCAATATATGGTCTAGCTCACTGCCGCCTTTTGTCCGTCATCCACCGTTCCGAACTTCATTTCACCATTGTCAGCCGTGACGCGAATCGTCTGGCCCGAGCCAAGCTCACCGTTCAGCAGTTTCACGGCCAACGGATTCTGGATCAGCGATTGGATCGAACGCTTCAGCGGACGGGCGCCGTAAACCGGATCATAGCCATCCTTTATCAGCAAGTCGCGTGCCGATTCGGCAAGCTCGATCGTTATGCCGCGTTCGTCCAAATTCTTTCGCAGCTTTTCGAGCTGAACGTCGATGATCCGCGCGATCTCTTCCTTGCCAAGCTGTTTGAATACAACAATGTCGTCAATGCGGTTTAAAAACTCGGGTTTGAAGTGGTCACGCAAAACCTGCAAAACGTCGGTTCGGATATTTCTATCGGCAAGCGGATTTTCCGTCGCGGCTTGTATCTCACGCGAACCAAGGTTCGACGTCATTATCAAAACCGTGTTCTTGAAATCGACAACGCGGCCCTTCGAATCCGTCAATCGCCCGTCATCAAGAATCTGCAGCAGCACGTTGAAAACATCAGGATGAGCCTTTTCGATCTCATCAAAAAGCACGACCGAATACGGCCGCCGTCTCACAGCTTCGGTCAACTGTCCGCCTTCTTCGTAGCCGACGTATCCCGGCGGCGCGCCGATCATCCGTGCGACCGCGTGTTTTTCCATATACTCCGACATATCAAGCCGTACCAACGCACGCTCGTCGTCGAACAAAAACTCGGCCAAAGCCCTTGCCGTTTCGGTTTTTCCAACTCCCGTTGGCCCTAAGAAAATAAAACTTCCGACGGGGCGATTAGGATCCTGCAAACCTGCTCTTGCACGTCTCACCGCATTTGCAACTGCTTCAAGAGCTTCGGTTTGGCCGATTACGCGCTTGCCCAGATTCTGCTCCATCGCGACGAGCTTCTGCATTTCGCCCTCGAGCATTTTCGAAACCGGAACGCCTGTCCACTTTGCGACGACCTCGGCAACATCTTCTTCGTCAACCTCTTCTTTTAGGAAAACTCCGTCTTGCTGCAGTTCCGCAAGGCGTTTTTGTTCGGTTTCAAGGACCTTTTCGATCTCTGGAATCTTGCCATACTGTAACTCGGCAGCTTTCGTCAGATCGCCAGCCTGCCGCGCTTGTTCAAGTTCAAGTCTGGCTTGCTCAAGCTGCTCCTTGGCAGTACGCATCTTTTCGATCTCTTCTTTTTCCGATTGCCACTTCGCCTTCATCGCGGAGGATTTCTCCTGAAGATCGGCAATGCGTTTTTCGATATCGTCGAGACGTGATTTCGATTTCTCATCCGTTTCACGCGACAAAGCTTGCTTTTCGATCTCAAGTTGCAGCGTCTCGCGTTCAAGCACGTCGATCTCCTGAGGCAATGAATCGATCTCAATGCGTATGCGCGATGCGGCTTCGTCGATAAGATCGATGGCTTTGTCCGGCAGAAAGCGATCTGTAATGTAACGATTCGAAAGCGTCGCTGCGGCAACGATGGCGGCGTCTTTTATACGCACGCCGTGATGGACTTCGTAACGCTCTTTTAAGCCGCGAAGGATCGCTATCGTGTCTTCCACCGTCGGCTCACCGATATAAACCTGCTGGAAGCGGCGTTCGAGAGCTTTGTCTTTTTCGATGTGCTTTTGATATTCGTTGAGCGTAGTCGCACCGACGGAACGCAATGTGCCGCGTGCCAATGCCGGCTTTAACATATTCGAAGCGTCGATCGCACCCTCGCTTGCACCGGCCCCAATAATCGTGTGCAGCTCGTCGATGAACAGAATGATCTGGCCCTCGGCTTTTTCGATCTCGTTAAGGACGGCCTTTAGACGGTCTTCGAATTCGCCGCGATATTTAGCACCCGCGAGCATTGCTCCGAGGTCGAGCGACACCAGGCGTTTGTTCTTCAAAGTTTCGGGAACGTCACCTGAAACGATTCGCTGTGCGAGGCCTTCGACAATGGCAGTTTTACCAACGCCCGGTTCGCCGATCAACACAGGATTGTTCTTTGTACGGCGCGATAAAATCTGTATCGCCCGTCTGATCTCATCGTCGCGGCCGATCACCGGATCGAGCTTTCCTTTTCGCGCGCGCTCGGTGAGATCTTGGGCGTATTTTTCTAATGCTTGGAAATTCTCTTCGGCATTCTGGTCCTTGATATGGCTGCCGCCGCGCATGTCGAGGATCACTTTTTCGAGGTCGTCTTTGGTTATGCCGTTCGAACGAAGAATGCGTCCGGCGTCACCCTGTTTCTCCTCGGCAATTGCAAGCAAAAGATGTTCGGTCGAAATGTATTCGTCCTCCATCTGTTCGGCGATCTTAATAACGTCCTGAAAGATTGTGTTCGTGCGCGACGAAAAATATTGCTGCCCGCCCGAAACCTTTGGCAGTTTTTCGATGACAGCCTGAAGCTCGGTGAGTATCGCCTGCGGATTCGCACCGATCTTCCCAAGGATGGGACGCATCACACCTTCCTTTTGCTCGAGCATCGAGATCAGAATATGCTCAGGTTCAACCTGCTGATTCTGATTCTTCTCGGCGACGCCGATGGCTTCCTGCACGGCCTCCTGGCCGCGGATGGTAAATCTGTCGAATCGCATAATACTATTCTACCGTAATAACACCCGATTCTCGAAAAATAGCGGTTTCAGTCGCATTTTAATCCAATATCAAGTGAATTAGTCTGTAAGAATAATAAAATATGAGTGTGTTGTTGTCAAGTTGATAAAATACCACAAAATCACCATTTTAACGGTTTTGAGGTGACAGTTTCGCCTTATCTCGGTTATATTTAGTCTCGCAGTTTCACGAGTCCATCTTATGAAGATTCTCAGAGAGATTCTTTGGCCTTTGACCGCCGTGTTTGCGGCTTTTGTCGTTGGCGGCATTATTGTGCTGTTGATCGGCGACAATCCGTTTACGACGTTCTATCACCTTATCGGCAATTCATTTGGCTCGCTCAATGACATTGGCTATACGTTATTTATCGCGACGCCTCTGATCTTTACTGGCCTTGCTGTGGCTGTAGCGTTTCGGTGTGGTTTGCTGAATATCGGAGCCGAAGGCCAGCTTTACGTTGCAGCTTTTGCGACCGCTTGGGTCGGCATCAAGTTTGGCGGAGCCTTGGTAAACATTTTTGGTAAACAGGAAGACTGGTCGTGGTACAGCTTTCCGACGTTGCTTTTGGTCCCGCTTTGTATGATTACGGCAATCGTCGCCGGGGGTGTTTGGGGAGCGATTCCCGGGATATTGAAGGCGAAGTTTGGCTCGCACGAAGTTATCAACACGATCATGTTGAACTTCGTGGCCGTCGCCTTGGTCAGCTTTTTCACGCAGTATTTTTTCAAGATTCCCGGCGACCCGATAATGCAGACCGCAGAGATCGGGCAAAACGCACACATTCCGCGCATCAGCCAGTACATTCCGGGAATGCCGGATTTCGTGCCGCTGAGCGTTGCTTTTTTGCTGGCGATATTGATGTGCGTCCTCGTCTATATCTTTCTGTGGAAGACAAAATGGGGATACGAACTGCGTGCCGTCGGTGAAAATCCTTCGGCGGCGGAGTACGGCGGCATCTCGCCGAAAAAGCAGATCATCATCGCGATGACCATCTCGGGCGGATTGGCGGGGATGGTCGCCATCGGCGAGGTGCTTGGGTATCGGTACAGATACTACGACGGCTTTTCAGACGGCTGGGGTTTCTTGGGAATTGCTGTCGCGTTGCTGGGACGCAATCATCCGCTCGGCATTCTCGTTGCGGCTATTTTCTTTGCCGTTTTGAAACGCGGCGAGATCTTTGTTGATATCGAAACGAAATACGTTTCGAAAGATCTGGTCGAAGTATTGCAGGCGATAATTATTTTGTTCGTCGCGTCGCTGCAGCGGTTTACTAGAAAGTGAAAAAGGAGAAAAGTGAAAAGGTGAAAAAGTTGTAGTTTGAGTTTGTGTAGAGTTCCTTGTTTGTTCGCTGCGCCGGACAGCTTTTTCACTTTCCCCCTTTTTAACTTTTCAACATTATTATGGGCGAAGTTTTCTCGGCAACATTTCTGGTCATTTTGCTCTTTTCGACGATACGTCTCGCGACGCCGTTGCTGTTCGCTGCGCTCGGCGGTTTATTTTCCGAACGCGCAGGCGTGATCAATATCGCCCTCGAAGGACTGATGCTTTCAGGCGCGTTCACCGCTGCGGTCGTTACATACGAACTGAATAATCCTTATATTGGCTTTGTTGCGGGAATGGTTGCGGGAGCGTTGACCGCACTAATTTATGCCATCGCCGTCATTAAGTTTGAAGCCGATCAGGTCGTTGCTGGTTTTGCGATCAACATTCTGATGCTTGGATTGCCGGCCGTGATAAGTGCTCGAATCTACGACTCGGCGGGTTCTACACAGCAGATCGCTCAGGAATATCTGCTGCCCGATTATTACAACCGTTTGTCACTCGCCTCGATCGTCGCGTTTCTGCTTGTTCCGGTTTGCTGGTATGTGCTTTACAAAACGCCGTTCGGTTTGCGGCTACGTGCGGTCGGCGAAAACCCGGCGGCGGCGGATTCTGCCGGCGTAAACGTCACGAAACTTCGTTATACCGCGGTGATAATCTCAGGCGTTCTAGCCGCTGCGGGGGGCGCCTATTTGTCAATAGGACAATCGTCTTTGTTCACCCGCGGAATGACCGCGGGCCGCGGCTTTATCGCTCTCGCGGCACTGATCCTCGCAAAATGGAAGCCAATCCCGGTTCTGTTTTCGTGTTTGTTCTTTGGATTTACCGAAGCACTTGCGATCCAGTTTCAGGGCGTCTTGAAGCTTCCTTCGGGTGAAGAGATTCCGGTGCAATTCATACAGATGATCCCGTATGTGCTTACGATCATTGTGCTCGCTGGCTTCATCGGCTTATCGCGTGCACCGAAGGCATTGGGAATTCCATATCAAAAAGAAAATTAAGAATATGGAAGTACCGTACGACGAGCTCGATACGAATATTGTTGAATTAGTTCGAGTTTTCAATTCGTTCCCAGGGATACACACCGTTGGAAGTTGCGGCGGGCATGATAATCCGGAAAGTTATCAAAGCCCTGCAGGCAGCTGGGATATTGTGTTTCGCATCGAGGTTGAAGACTTGCGAGCAACTAAAAGCGGATGGCTATCGTTAGAGTTTCTTGTTTATGCCTTTAACAATGTGTTTTACAGGTCAGGGCTGAAAGTTTTTATTGGACCATACTCGGTCCCACCTCATTTCAACGAACCAGGCAGTTCGATGACATTTAGAGCGGCCGGTCCGGAGGATCCAACTGATATTGCGCATCTCTTGATGAACCTGAAACAAGAGTGTTTTGTTATGAACGACGCATCAACTTTTGCCCAATAGTCAAAGGTTTTTTTCAATGACATACGAAAATGCCGTTGAGGCGGCAGAGTTTATCAGTTCGAAATATTCGGGTGAGATCAAGACCGTTGTAGTTCTTGGCAGCGGGCTTGGTGCGTTTGCGGATGGCCTTGAGAACGCGGTCAAGATTCCGTATGAAGAGATCCCGCACTTTGCGCGTTCGACTGTCGAAGGCCATGCCGGGCAGCTTGTTTTAGGTGAACTCGGCGGCAAACACATCGCCGTTCAGCAAGGGAGATTTCATTTTTACGAAGGCTATTCGATGGAGCAGGTTATGTTCCCGATGCGGACCTTTGGGCGAATGGGAATCGAAAACGTGATCCTGACGAACGCCGCCGGCAGCACGAATATGGAGATGCGGCCCGGCAGCCTGATGCTGATCACAGATCACCTAAACTGCATGGGCGTGAACCCGCTTCGCGGATCGAACGACACACGTTTCGGATCGCGCTTTCCTGACATGACGGCAGTTTACGATCGGGAATTTCAAGTGTTCGCCGACGAAGCTGCAAATCAGATCGCACACGAGCGTTTTGAAAAAGGCATCGATCCGCTGCAAACCGATTTCTTAAAACGCGGCGTGTATTGCGCTCTTTCCGGTCCGACATACGAAACGCCATCTGAAGTGCGAATGTACCGCTCGCTAGGTGCCGACGCGGTCGGGATGTCCACAGTTCCCGAAGCGATCGCAGCTCGGCATCAGGGAATGAAAGTACTTGGAATTTCGTGCATTACAAATCTTGCGGCCGGCATGACCGACGAACTGATCAATCATCAGGAAGTGATGGAAACCGGAGCCCGCGTTGCCGAGGTTTTCAAAGAACTGCTTAGACGGATTATTTCGCGAATAAATTAGCGGCTCAAGATGACGATTTTTCCGTCGTCCTAATCCCGTGTATCCTGTTCATCCTGTTAGAATCGTACTTATGATAATTGGCATCTGCGGCGGCACGGGTTCGGGAAAAACGACTATCGCGCGTTCGATAGTTGAGGCGGTCGGGCGCGAACGCGTTGTGCTTATCGAGCAGGATTCGTATTACCGAAACCTTTCGGATATGCCGCTTGACGAACGCCACCAGGCAAATTTCGACCATCCGGATTCGATCGACAGCGATATGCTTGTCAATCACCTGATGCGGCTCAAACAGGGTCTAACTGTCGAGATGCCGCTTTATGATTTTAAGTCGCATACGCGCAGCGACCGGATCGAGACTATCGAACCAAAACCGGTCGTTATCGTAGAAGGTATTTTGATCTTTGCGGAGACACGCGTGCTCGATCTGCTTGATATGCGCGTGTTTGTGGATACGCCCGACGACATCAGATTCATCCGCCGCCTTCGCCGCGACATCGCAGAACGCGGACGCACGGTCGAATCGGTTATCGATCAGTTTTACCGCACGGTTCGCCCGATGCATTTTGAGTTTGTTGAGCCGTCAAAACGTCACGCGGACATCATTATTCCCGAAGGTTCGCAGACGAATGTTACGGTCGGAATGCTGTGCAGCATGGTGCGTGAGAAGTTGAACGCACAACTGCAAGCGACAACTTAGTTGATGAAACATACCGAAGAAGAACTTATCAAAGCCGCAACGGACGCCCGCGAAAATGCGTATGCTCCGTATTCCGAATTCAAGGTCGGGGCCGCTGTTGAGACCGACGAAGGCCAGATCTACATTGGCTGCAATGTTGAATCCGCGAGCTACGGCCTGACTGTCTGTGCCGAACGCGTCGCGATCTGGAAGGGCATCTCACGCGGCGAAAAACGCTTTGCACGCATCGCCGTCGTCGTCGACACCGAAGAACTCACACCGCCATGCGGCGTCTGCCGCCAGATCATCTGGGAATTCTGCGGCGACGTTCCGGTAATTCTCTCCAATTTGGAGGGAAAGAGTGAGATAATAAAGATGAGCGAACTGTTGCCTAGGGCGTTTGACTCGAAGTTTTTGAAATGAAAGATAGAACCTTACCAGAGATTCGATTGGATAAGACAAAGTTCGCTGTCGTATCGATTGACGACCATTCGGACGAGATCGAGTATTGGCGAAACACAACCACTAAAGAACGCCTTCAACATGCTGAACGCCTGAGACGAATAGCCTATGGAGCTAGAGCTACCGCAAGACTTCAAAGAACTCTTCAGATCGTTAAACGCTAAGGGCGTTGAATACCTTTTGATCGGTGGATATGCAGTTATTATCCACGGCTATGTACGTAACACGAACGATATCGACATCTCCGTTTCTAACGATCCTGAAAATATCGAACGCTGTTTGAGTGCGTTGGACGATTTCGGATTCGGCGGTCCGCAACTTAGGTCTGCGCTCACCTCAAATGAGAAAGACGTTGTTCGAATGGGTGTCGAACCGATGAAGATCGAAATAATGAATTATCTCAACGGCGTCGATTTCGCTGCTGCTTTCGAAAGACGTGTTACTCGCAATGCTGAGGACATCATTATAAATGTGATCTCGCTAGCGGATTTGATCGCGAACAAGGAAAAAGTCGGTCGGCTTCAAGACCTTTTGGACGTTGAAAAACTGAAAGAGCGAAATCCTTAAAGGCCGTAAAAATAGAAAGCCAAGATTGTATGGGGGAGAACCGCTTTCCACCAATGGTGCAACCTCAACTATGAATAAGCTAAGACTATTCTTCTCGATTCTCCTCCTTACTACAGTCTCATTTTCAAGTATTCCTGTGGCAGCGACTGAAAGTTCGCGAGTCGCGGATGTCGATCTACTAATCGTCGGAGGGATGGTTGTCACGATGAATGCCAGGCGCGAGGTTATCGAGGATGGGGCTGTCGCAATCGATGGCGACAAGATCGTGGCGGTCGGTAAACGAACGGAAATTTCAAAGCAATACAGAGCGAAGCGAACGATCAACGCCGCTGGCAAGGTCGTCATTCCAGGACTTATCAACACGCATGGGCATGTGCCGATGGTGTTGTTTCGGGGGATATCGGATGACCTTGATCTGAACGATTGGCTGACGAAATATATCTTTCCTGCCGAGGCAAAGAATGTGACCGAGGCCTTTGTGCGTGCCGGAACACGTCTGGGTGTAGCGGAGATGATCAAAGGCGGGACGACGACGTATACCGACATGTATTACTTCGAAGACGCGATCGCGGACGAGACGAAAAAAGCCGGGATGCGCGGCGTGCTTGGCGAAACCGTGATCGATTTTCCGGTGGCGGACAACAAAACCTGGGATCAGGCGATGGCATACACCGATCGATATCTTTCGAAATGGAAGAACGATCCGCTGATCGTCGCGGCCATCGCACCGCATGCGCCTTATACGGTTTCGACAGAGCATCTCAAAGCCGTCCGTACACTTTCCGACAGCCACACTTCGCCGATCATCATCCACGTTGCCGAGACAAAGAAGGAAGTTGACGACATAACGAAGCAATATGGAACGTCGCCGATGAATTATTTGTACAGCATCGGCTTCTTGAATGAACGTGTCATTGCCGCACACACGGTTTTTCTCACCGACGCTGAGATCGCTCTCATGAAACTGAGGGGCGTCGGTTCGGCCCATTGTCCGCAATCGAATATGAAACTTGCTGCCGGCACGGCAAGGGTTCCGCAGATGCTCCTCAAAGATCTCGATGTCGGTTTAGGCACCGATGGTGCCGCCTCGAACAACGACCTCTCGATGTGGGAGGAAATGGATTCGGCGGCCAAGCTGCACAAACTTATTTCCGGCGATCCGAAAACTCTTTCCGCGGAACAGGCATTCGAAATGGCGACCATTCGCGGTGCTCGCGCGCTTGATCTCGATAACATTACCGGTTCGCTTGAGGTCGGAAAGCGTGCCGATATCGCTATTGTCGATATGGATTCGCTGCATCAGACCCCGATGTATAACGTCTATTCCCACCTTGTTTACGCCACAAAAGCCTCTGATGTGCTGACTGTCGTCATCAATGGCCGCATCGTCATGCTAAACCGGCGTTTGCTCACGTTAAACGAAAGTGTTATAAAAAAAGACGCACACACTTACCGAGAAAAAATCATCAAAAGTCTTAGGAACTGATCATGGGCTTTCGCAAAACGCCTGTGACGATGATTTTTTGAAGTATTCGGTTTTTATGTTTGGGTCGTTATAGTGAGCCTTCTTCTAGCAGAGTAGTTCGCTCAGGCCTTTACGGAAAATTTAAGTCATTTTTGGAGGACTCTAAATGCCGTTAAATGTCAGAAGGTTAAGCTCTTCGATTTTTCTGGTTTTATTCATTTCAGCCACGCTTTCGCTTGCGCAGACGCAGCAGGCTGTGTCACAGCCAAGCCCAATTCCCGTCGATCCGGCACCAGTAAAAGCACCGACCGCTGGTGAGATAATGCGGGAACGCATCTCAAAGGCAAAGGCCTTTATCGCCGTGCGCAATTACAACGCCGCGATCTACGAACTTGAGATGATCCGCCGCGAGACCAGCGATCAATCGGTCCACGCCGTCACCAACATCCTGTTGATGAACAGCTATCTCGAACAGGGCAATTATAAAAAAGCACAGACTTTTCTCGGCGAATTTTACAAACAGTTCAAGTCAGGCAACGCCAACGCATCAACGCAGTATTCGGCGGTTGCCGGTCAGGTCGTAAAAGGTGCCCGGAATCAGATGGACCGCTATCGTTCACTCGGACTCTCAGTTTCCGACCGCAATCTGCCGCTCGAAGCCGTCAACGACATTGAAAAGATGCGTGAAATGCTCGAGGTGCTGATAACGCAAGCCAAGGAAACCTCACGCGACAAAGCGTGTACTGATGTTGCTATTCCGCTGCTCGAAGAAGCGACGGCCGCACGCAGCGGCCTTGGCCGCGACGACTATGATGCCAAGCGTTGGCGTGACGCCTCCGCCGATGCTCGTGAAGAAATGGCCGGTACTCAAAGCGTTGTTATAAACGCAACGGACGGAGCCAGCATTGCAGGCGGCGTTCCGCAAAATACGACTCCGGTGAATACAGTGCCGGTAAACGCGAATTCAAATCTTGCCGCTAATGCAGCACAGCCGGTGATTCCGCCCGTCAGTCAGCCGATCAGTCAGCCGCAGACGGCTATAAATAAGCCGTCCGATACGACGATTGCCGCTAACAACACGCCTGTCGATCTTCCGGTCACGAAACCTGCGGAACAGTCCAGCGGAAGTGATCGCCAGCGATTGGTGGCTAACGACCCGCCGAAGCAGATCGAACCGGTTGCAGATCCTCCGGCTCCGCAGGCAAACGCCTCTTCGGGCCCGGTCGAGGTCGGTTCGCTGCTCGTCTATGTGACCAAACAAGCTCCGGCCACATATCCTCCTGCGGCGCGGTCGATGCGTGCATCGGGCGTGGTCAAGGTCGAGGTTATTGTCGATGAAAATGGCGATGTTACCGAGATCAAAAGGGCTGACGGCCCCACGCTCCTGCAAGCCGCCGCAAAAGATGCGATCAGAAAATGGAAGTTTCGCCCCTTTACGCGCGATGGCCAGGCCGTCCGCGCCAGCGGATTCGTCAATTTCAACTTCACACTTTAGGTTCCGAATCTGCCAAGCAGTCCAGTAAGCCAACCGCGTTCCGAGTGACGCGGTTAGGCTGTGAAGCCCTTCTGATTGCGGACCTCATGCAAATCATGAATATCATTCCAAATGTTGCATTTCGCGCCGATTGGTCTTTAAATCTCCGGAGAATTTACTCAAAATGAAACGACGGCCAAGCTGTGTCGAAACACCCGGTCATTGTAGCTATTTGAAAATTTATCTCATCATCACCGTCAGGACGACACATTGTTTCACATGAAACAAATTCCGGATCGCGCCCTGAAACGAAACAAGAAAATAGTTGAGAAGATCTTTCCTACAACGGGACAAAGGCCCCAAAGAAAAAGGGAAATCTAAAAAACGATTCTAATCAGCGTCTTTGCGTCTCGGCGGTTGACTTGTTTCACATGAAACAAGGAAGAGTTCAGAGTACTGGCTTCTGCAATCTTCGGTTAAAAAGATACAATCTACCTTTCCCGTTAGATTTGGCGATTTATGGAAACGTATTTTGAGCTGGTTCGCGATGCGGATGGTGTAAGGGTCGCGTGTGAGGAATTGTCACGCGAGCCGTTTTTAGGGCTTGATACCGAGACGACTGAGCTTGACCCGTATAAGGGCGACATTCGGCTGGTGCAGTTGAGCAACGGAAGAAAGTCGTTCGTTTTCGATATGCTGCCGTTTCGCAACGGCGGTTTGAAGGAGAATGCCGATCTCACACCGCTGCGGGATCTGATCGGATCGGACGCTCAGACCAAGATACTTCACAACGCAAAGTTTGACGCTAAATGGATCGGCCATCATCTGGGCTGTGAGATCGGAAATGTTTTCGACACATATCTTGCCAGCCAGGTGATCGCCGCCGGTGAACGCGACCGCCGGCACGGACTCGCCGATGTTGCTCAGTTTTTTACCGGAACGACGCTTGATAAGACCGAACAGGTCAGCGATTGGAATGCTCCTGAGCTTTCCGCATCGCAGATAGAGTACGCCGCACGCGACGCCGCCGTTCTCCCGCCGCTTCGCGAACAGATGGCGGACCGTTTGAAAAACGATGAGCTTGAACGCGTCGCTCAGCTCGAATTCGAATGCGTGGTCCCGATCGCTCAGATGGAGTTGAACGGCTTCGCCGTCGATCAACCGCTGTGGCGTGAACGGCTCGGCAAGGTGAAAACGGAGCAGGCCAAGACCGCCGATCAGCTCCAGGATCTGTTATCGGCGGGTGTTTCCCAGGCATCGCTTTTTGGACGTGCGGAGATCAATCTCGATTCACAGCAGCAGGTCGTTGATGCATTGTTGAATCTCGGAATTCCCGTTCCGGAAACGACGCGTGCATGGCAGCTACAGCCGTTGGCGGAAGAATATCCTGTCGTTGCAAAGCTGCTCGAATATCGCGGCGTACAGAAAGCGGTAACTAGTTTTGGTGAGAATTTCCTTGAATTTGTTGAGCCAAAGACCGGAAGGCTTCACGCGGACTTTCGTCAAATAGGCGCCCCGACCGGAAGGTTTTCGTGTTCCGAGCCAAACCTTCAACAGGTCCCGCACGACAACGAATATCGGAAATGCTTTCGTGCCCCCGACGGAAGAAAACTCGTGATCGCCGATTACTCACAGATCGAATTGCGCATCCTGGCCGAGTTTTCAGGCGACGAAAAATTCATCGAGGCGTTTATCTCGGGTGCCGATTTTCACAAGATAACCGCCGCACAGGTTTTCAGCGTCAAACCCGACGATGTCACCGACGAGCAGCGTTCCTTTGCCAAGCGTTTGAATTTCGGCATCGTTTACGGCGTCGGAGCATCGCGTTTCGGAATGATGACAGGTTTATCGCAGAACGACGCCGAAAGCACCATGCGGCGATACTTTTCGACCTATCGAAAGCTCGATGCATATCTTCGCGACTCGGCAACTCGTGTCACAAGCGAACGAACGGCACGCACTGCTTCCGGCCGAATGCTAAAGCTTTCGTTTGACGAAACCGACCGACAGGCCGTCGGTTCCGCACGGCGATACGGCGTAAATATGCCGATACAGGGCACGTCTGCAGATATTCTAAAACTCGCGTTGCGAAGGCTGCACGACGCGATTCGCTACACTTCCGCACGGCTTGTGAATATTGTTCACGATGAAATTATCATCGAATGCGATGCGGTTGACTGCGACGAAACTGCATTTACGCTCGGCAAGGCGATGTCCGAGGCCGGGAGCGAGTTCATCCGAAGCGTGCCGGTAAAGATCGATGCGCGTATCTCCGATTCCTGGGCGAAATAGTTAATGCTTTGAAGCGGGATCGGAAAGCATCATCAGGTTCGCTAACATTCGAAGCTGGCCGTTCGTAAATTTGAATTCGGCATTTCCCAACCTAAACCGGACAGTCGAATTTGCCGCTATCTTGGTCAGAATTTCACGCGACAGATTGAAGTTCAGATATTCCATTCCGTCACGGGCGCGTGCGACGTAACGCGAATCTCCGATCTCGATAGTTTCATCCGCCAGCAGCAGCGTCATGGAATGGTTCCCACCAAACTGCGGCTTCTTTGACAATACCCAGAAGGTTAATAGGATCGGATCGGGTGAGCGTTCGAGTATTTGACCGGGATAGAAAAATCCGGTTGCAAAGTTCATTGCCCTGGCGTTTGCACGCGAAGCGTCTGCATCGGAAAAATTTTCGGCGACTGCCATCAGTTTGGTCATGTTCGACGCCGCATCGAACGTAAGCGTGATGTTTTTGTCGGCACCAAGAGCTTTCATCTGCCGCCCAATATCGGCGTTAGACCTTGTTTGTGCTTGAATCGCTACGGCAAGCAATGTTGCCGCAACCACGGCAAATAAAGGAGTTTTCATATGGAATTGCGGGAAACCGGAGGTAAGAATGAGTAAAAAGCCGCACCGATCTGCTCGGTACGGCTCTATTATCCCACACACTTACGGAGGAATACGATGAAAATCTTCTAGTTTGCGGTAGCTTCAGCCTGCGGTGCTGCCGACACGGTATAAAGAATTCGTGTACAGCTTTCGCAGGTAATGATCGCGTCGCCACGTTTTACTTCAAGAGCCATTTGCGGACGCAGCGACATAAAACATGCTGAACACGAACCGTTGACGACCTCGGCCACCGCGATGCCGTCGCGGCTGCGCTGCGTAAGCCGGTTATAAACCGAAGCAAGCTGTGGCGGAAGCGTTTTGAAAACGTCTTCGCGTTTTACATTGTCGATCTCAAGGTCTTTCTTACTTTTGGCAACCTCGACATCAAAAGTCTTTAAGGCTTCGGCGCGTTTCGAATCATGGCTGTTGATCTCGTCGGCACGCGATTCGATCTCGGCGTCCACTTCTTCGCTGGCGGTCATCTTTTCAACGACCTGTGTTTCAAAAGCGGCGATCTGCTTTTGCAAAGCGTCCGTCTCACGCATCGCCGTTTCGTATTCCTTTTGATTTTGCGAATGTTTCAGGTTGCGTTCGGCCCGTTCAAGATATGTCTTGTTCTCAGCGATCTGTTTTTCAAGCTCAACTCGTTCTGTGTTGAGCGTGTCGCGCCGATTCTTTATCTCTGAAATGGAAGAAGCGTGCTGGTCAAACTCTAGTTCGATCTCAGCACGCTTCTCAACCGCAGTTTCGATTATTCCTTTCAATCGGCGGATCTCAGTGTCCGTCTTTTGAAGATCTATCAGCTTTTCAAGTTCTAACTTCACCCTTTTGAGAATCTCCTGTATTGCGTAATTTAATAGTTTAGCGGTTTCGCTCCAAAATACAAAACAGGTTATGTATGAGCCGCTATTCGCCGATCAGGTGTTTGATATGTAGAACGCAGTCTTCAGTTTCAAATGCGATGGCGGCTTTCTCTTCGCGTACAATACGCCACTTTTGCGGGCTTTGGTCGCAGCTAAAAGCGAGTTCCATATTTCCTTTTGGAAATCCAAAATGCGTTATCCGGGCGAAAACCAGGGCTCCGAGCCGCATAAACCCGTCCGAGGGCGTTCGCGTCCAACCCGCCTCAACCGTGAAACATCTCACACCGTGACGAAGACGAAGCAATGAGCCGACAAGATTCGCATTGCGATGCCGGAAATTATGCGGTGATTCACGCTCGATCCTGATCTGCCTTTCGAGAAAGGGATCGGACATTGCGGCTGCAATAATGTCCTTAAACAGACGTTCGACCTCGACCGAGCGAATTGCGTCGTTTTCTGCTTTGAGCGATAGATAATCGGCAACGTCCGCGCGCCCCGAAAGTCGCGCGTTCTGGGTTGCCGCTGCAAGCTGTACCGACCAAAACTCATCGAGTTCGCTCATAGCATCGAGAATAGAAGCCGGAGAAGTGAAACGCAATTTCGTGATATTATTTTTGGAACCCAACTCGCCCGGTCTGCATAGAGTTTTATGAAGAATTTCCTGATCGTGATCGCACTAGCCACTCTCGCATTTACCGGTGCGGCCGAGCAACCGCAAACAAAGAAACCTGAAGCGAAGAAAACAACAACGGCAAAAAGATCGCCAACGCCTGTAAAAAAGCCTTCTGCAACTGCAAAGAAAGCGCCTGCGAAAACGGCCTCGACCGTAAAGAAGCCCGCAGCCAAGACAACAACACCGAAACCTGTTGCAAAGGCAACACCGGTAAAGAAGGACGATAAGGGCGACCTCGACAAAGCGCTTGCGATCGAAAAACCGGAGGACAAGATCGCGGCATTGACCGGGTTTCTTGCTGATTATCCAAAGTCTGACCTGCGTCCGCGTGTTCTCGAATCGCTGAGCGCCGCCCGCGTTGCTCTAGGCGAAGCCAAGTTCGATGCAGGTGAACGCGAGGCCGCAGTAAACCTTTACACATTGGCGATCAAGGAAGCTCCGACACCTTACCCCGAACGGCTATTCAATGAAGTGATCTCGAAAGCTGCTCAAGCCGTCTTCTTCCGGGGCGAATCCGCTGCGGCTGTTCAAATCGCCGCGATGATCGAAACGAATGCCGCAGCATCGTCCCCGCAGCTGCTCGCGCTTGCGACGGCTTTCCTGATGATGGAAAACGGAGACGAAGCAAGGCGGCTTGCCGAAGCCGCATTGAAATTGGAGGAAAAATCCGCCGCAGGATATCTGGTGCTGGGAATGGCCTTTCGCCTTAATTTCGATCTCGAAGCGGCGGCGGCTGCGTTTGCGAAAGCCGTTGAGCTCGAGCCCGGTTCCGCTGCGGCCCGCCGTAGTCTCGCCGAAATGAAACGTGCGCTCGGCAATTCGGGCGAAGCCCTTGTTCTTTTCGACGAACTGCTCGCAAAGGACCCGGAAGATTTCGGCGCACGAAATGGACGTATCCTCACGCTGTTTGCTGTCGGCAAGCGAGTCGATGCCGAAACGGAACTTGCAAAAGCCATTGAAGCAAATCCGACGAATGTTCCCCTGATCGCGGGAGCGGCCTATTGGTACGCTGCAAATGGTGAGAGCACAAGAGCGATCGACCTTGCGGGTAAAGCGATCGCGGCGGATCCGCGTTACATATGGTCGCACATCGCACTTTCGCGTGCGCTGCTTGCCGAGGGACGGTTTTCTGAAGCCGAACAGATATTGTTAAATGCCAGAAAGTACGGCAACTTCCCAACACTCAATTACGAGATCGCCAGCACGAAGATCGCGGGCGGATTCTATCGCGAAGCAGCAGAAGAATTGGCAAAGACCTTCACTTTGAAAGACGGCATTATTACCACTAAACTTGGCCGCCGCGTCGAGAGGTCGGACAAGGGTTTTATGGACCTGCTCGGAAGCGAACGCCGGGCGAGCATCTTCGAAGCGAAGAGTGCCGACAACCCTCAAAACTCAGAGATGCTGAAAGCTTTGATAGCATTTCGGATCGCTCTTCAGGAATCAGAACCCGATCCGGTCAAGATCGCCGAACTTGCGGACGCATTTGTGAAAGGCACGGACAAAATGCGATATCACCGGCAGGTATATGCCGCGAGCGAGTTGCTGGAGAAAAAGGTCGCCGTCGCGAAGGCAGTCGAATTAAGTAAAGCGGCTGTCGCTAGCGTCGAGGACGGCCTTAGCGTTCCGCAGCCTGCGGCTCCGATCATGGCCAGCGAATTGTACGCCTCAAGAACCGCAGCGATCAGTTCTGACCGATACGTCCTGGTTCCCGATGTCTCAAAGCAGACGCTCTCGGCTATAGCCCGTGGTCGAATCGAAGAGTTGGCCGGTTGGTCGCTGTTGCAGCAAGGCGAATATGCGAACTCCGTTATTCGTTATCGACGGGCAGTAAGCATTCTGCCCGAGAACAGCTCGTGGTGGCGAACTTGTTATTGGCGGCTTGGCGAAGCTTTGGATGCCGGCGGAAATGCAAAAGACGCAGTTGAGGCATATGTAAAGAGCTATGCGTCGAGCAATCCTGACGCTGCAAAGTACGCCGTGATCGAAACTGCCTACAAGAAAACCAATGGAAGTGCTGAGGGCCTCGAAAAACTGATCGGCGCGAATCCGGCAAAGCCTGAAGAAAAGAAAACGGAAGAAAAAGCCGCGGCGTCCGATGAATTAAAGACCGAGAAAACGACCGACAAAGTCGAGGAAAAGTTACCGGCAAAGGTTGAAGAAAAGGCATCCGAAGAAAAGGCACCGGAGACAAAACTTCCCGTGAACGAGACCGAGCAAAGGAAGCTGCTTTTTGACCCGGTGATAGTCGAGGTAAAGAAGTCGGCTGAAACCACAGAGCAAAAGACCGAGACGCCGATCGGGAAACCTGCGGTAGTAACGGAAACACCTACCGACACAATTAATGGCCGTCCACGAATTGTTGAGGGAAAAGAGATCAATGCTGACGCCGTAAAGCCGTGTACGATATCAGTCAGTCAAGAGAACATTTCCCTGCTTGGCGGCGGCGGAAGCGTAGGAATAATTGTTCGCACGGATGGCGACGCTAAGCAGGTCAAAGCAGAATCAAGCAACCCGAAAGACATCGAAGTCGTGCCGGATCCTGACGTTGCAGCAAACGGCCAACTTCTTTTCGTCGTAAGGTCGCTTGCGACCGGAACGGGTTCATATCAGGTTGTTGTCACTTCGCCTTGTGGAAAGAAGGAAATAGCGGTCAAGATCCGTTAGCCCCTTGATGTGTTCGTCTTGAATGGGATCGTTGCCAAGACCGCAAGGACCAGAAAGAACAACGCATTTGAAGGTGTTCTAAGTGGAAAGTCGAAAAAACTGTGTATTGCGATCCCAATACATCCCGCCAACGCACCCGTGGCGATTCCCTGCATCAGACTGTCGCTGGTTTGCGAGATGTTTGTCAGGCCTCGCCTCAACAAGAAGTAAATAAAAGCCGCAAGACACAGAAATCCGGCGATGCCGCCCTCGGCAAGCACCTGCAAATATTCATTGTGAGCATTCTCGACCCGAAACAGTCCGTTCTGGGTATCGAAACGCGTAAATGTTACGCCAAATGAGTCAAGCCCCGCACCGAGAAGCGGATGGTTCTTTATTATCTCGATCGACGTTTTCCAAAAATGGATCCGTCCATTTGAAACATCGACATAGTTCTGGCCCCCACCGATCCCGCGCAAAAGCGAGTCGCCGCCGCCCAGATAGAAAACCGATCCGATAACGATAATAACTATCGCGATGACGCCGGCGATCATGGAAAGCTTCAACGCCGGGTTTCGGGCAGGTTCAGTGCTTGCCTTGGGGGCACGCATCATGTACGCCGCGGCAATCGTGAAAAAGAGTACTCCGGCGAAGCTGAGCACGCCGCCGCGTGAACCGGTAAAAAATAGTCCCATCGCGCTGACGACACAGGCCAGAAGCAGAAATGCCTTTCTGTCCCGCGTAACCCCGGACGAAAGCAGCATTCCCAACGAGAGCGCAAACGTCATCAACATGAATGCCGCAAAATGATGTTGATTTATGAACGGGCCAAATGGGATCGCTTGCGGCGTCGGCCGCAGACCGTAGATTGCGTCGGGATTCGCCAACCGCTGCAGCAGTCCGAAGAAGCCGGTAAGCGATCCGAAGATCACGGCCAATGTTGCCAGCCGAATGAAACGAGTCTTCGAATCGACGAATGCAAGAGCGGCTGCGAAAAAGATGAGATATACGATCAGCCGCACCGTAAACATTCGCGTTCCGAACGGATCGAGTGATATCGAGCTTGCTACAGGAACATTCAGCAGTCCCGTTGCAACACCGTGATCGCCGATCGGCAAAAGCTGCACAAACCCGATCAATATCAGACCAATTATCGGAAGCTGAAGTGGATTAGTGCTGAATCGAAAACCTTCCGTGATCCAGGCATCGCGGATCCAAAGAATCATGACGGCCGCCGCAGCTAACGATTGGAGTCCAAGAACGACGGCGTCCACACCGCCGTAGAGCAGTGTCGTGATCATCGGCAGAATGCAGATGATGACAAATATCGACGACGATGCACGCGACGCGACGCTGCCGATCTTCACATCGACAACCTGAAACGTCTTTCCATTTTCGACAATGCTTGCCACTGATTATTTTTCCGCTAGAATAATTTCATCGAACCAGAGACTTCCCGTCGCTGAGCATGCCGTTCCCGAACAAGCCCCTCCAATCAATCTGATCTCGACGCCGTCTGTCGATTTCGGCACCGTAAAATCGATCTTGATCGCAGTCCAATCTGTTGAAGGAAGCAGCGCGTTCGATGCCGCGATCGTTTTTCCGTCAGCGACCGAAACTACCTCCCACCTATATTCCGTCTTCGTTTTAGCTTCGGCTCGATAAGCGATATTCAGGACGTAACTTCGTTCCGGCTCCACAGCCACTATCTGAGAAATACCCTGAAAAGTATTTGGATCCGCCGAGTTGAGAATGGTCAAAAGGCTGAATTGTCCGGCGCGTTTTTGAGCGTCGGTCAACGCGAACTGCGGATTGTTGGTCTGAGGTACGCGCCAATCGAAAAGTCCGGCACCCTGAGCCTTCACCGGCAATTCAAAGCCTGAGTTCGTTATCGAACCCGCAATCGGCTGCGGTGTGGATGTTCGCGCCGTCACTTCGGTCGCAAGCCTGAACTGTTTTGCATCAAACGCGTTGTGGGCCAATTGCTTTGCGGCTTCGTCGAATCTTTCAGAATTGTTGGGTGCGGTGATCCTGCGCCAGACATTGGCAGCGTCGTCATACCGTTTTTGCTCGACCAGTAAGGTCGCCAACCGCACCTCAGCCTCGGGAAAATCACTGAACTTATCTTGAACGACCTTAGCGTTTCCGCCTGCCAATTGTAAGGCAATTGTTACCGCTGGTGCTGACAGCGAAGGATCTCCGGCCAAACCTTGGCGAAGCCTGTCGAAGCCTTCGTCTTCTCGGCCCTGACGCAGCAAAAGATTCCCCAATGCCCAATGGACTCGCGAGTAGTAAGGGGCAAGTTCCGTAGCTCGCCTAAACGCTGCTTCGGCTCCTGCGTCCTCACCCGCCCGTGTCCGGGCCGAACCAAGCAGCAGCCAGAAAATATAGTTATTCGGCGAGCGAGCGGCGGCCTCTTCGTATTCCTTCAACGCGATCGTCAGATCTGTCGTATCAAACGCTTTTTCATGGACCTTTGCCGAAGCAAGGTGAGTTTGGGGATCGCCGGGTGAAAGGCGTGTGAGCAGCTCGGCGACCTCTTTTTCATTGGCGGCGGTTGCCGAGGTATTGGCTATGGTCCACACGGCCGTCATAGCGGCAAAAAGCAAAACGGACGCAGCCAGAGTCACTCCCGCAACGCGATGAAATCTGGAATGAAAACGAATGGCTTTCAAATAAAAAACAGGGCCTCTAAAATGGATCCTATCAATCGAAATCGAGTGATTCGATCTTGATCTGCGCTCGCTTTAGATCGACGTTTTCGGTTCTGCAAATGTCGCGAAGTTCGCCGATCCGCTCTTTCGAGAGCTTTCGCGTCGAAACAAGTATCTCGCGGATATCCTTTTCGCGGCAAAGTTGTCCCAGCGAGCCGTTCGCTTCATAGACCTGCAGACCGTTTATCACCTTACCTTTCTTTAGCGGATCGTCATCCAAAAACGCGACGGCCTGATACTGAAGATCAGGGTTGTTACGCAACTCTCGAAGGACCATTTCACCGCCGTCACCGGCGCCGTAGATAAGAACTCGCTGCCCGACGTGTGTATGCGGCATTGGCAGCAATTCACGAAAGACACGAAACGCCAATCGGCTGCTGACCAGGGCAAATAAAAGAATGAACCCGTCCAGAACAAATACGGCGCGTGAAAAATTCTGGAACCGATATAAAAGCAGGATAGCCAGTACGCCTAAAACGGAACTCAAGATAACGCCCTTTCCGAAAACGATCAGGTCCGAAATGCTCGTATAGCGCCAAATGCCGCGATAGACGCCTGCTGCAAGAAATGCGAAAAGCTTCAGTACTATCATCAGCGGCAGTGTCGAAGCAAAAAGCTGCCACGTCGGATCGCTGCCCATCGCTCCGAAAACTACGACGTAAGCAAAATAATATGAAAGCGTAATCAGAAAAACATCGAGGATCACTTCGAATATCCGACGTTTGTACGAGATGTCTATCAGGAAGGCGAAGACCGCATTATTTTGGGCGGCAAGATCTTCCTGACGCTCTTCGTAAACCTTTACTTTGGACAGATAAACGCCCATGAACGACAGGATGATCGTAAAGATCGCAATGAGAGCAAAGCTCTGAGCTGCTTCCAGCGAATTTACAACGACCGCCAAAACACCCGCCGCAGCGGCAAAACCATAGATCATCAATACAGCAGAACGCTCGGAAAGGCCTAAAGCGACAAGCCGATGCGACGTGTGATCGCGTCCGCCGGTTGATGCCTTGCGGCCCCACAGTTTTCTTATGACCGTTACGAGCGTGGTATCAAAAATCGGAACAAAAAGGATAAGAACAGGAACCGCGAGAATAGTAAGAACGCTTCGCGATCGGCCGCCGGTTTGGCTAAGCATCACCGAACTCGCTACGAAGAAGCCGATGAACATTGATCCGCAGTCGCCCATGAAGATAGACGCCGGATTGAAATTAAAAACAAGGAATCCGATCAACGCTCCGATGAAGACCGAGGTAAGGATCAGCTCAGGCATTTGCCCGTTAACTGCGAACCCGTATGCAAGAACGATCGAGGCTATAGCTGCAATTCCAGCGGCGAGGCCGTCCATGTTGTCGAGCAGATTCAGCGCGTTTGTAATGCCGATCAGCCAAAAGACAGTGATCCCGGTATCTAGTAAGTCATAACCGGTTAACGGAAGTTCCAGCCCAAACCCAACGATCAATGCTGCACCGAAGAGTTGCCCGATCAGTTTTTGATACGGCTTGATGTTCAAAAGGTCATCGATCAAACCGACGAGGAAAAGAAATGTGCTTCCGGCTACGATGACGTTTGAATCGAATGTCTTTGGAACGAACAGCAGATAGAGTGTGATCGTTGAAAGAAAGATCGCGACGCCGCCGTACATTGCCGTTGGCCGTTTGTGCCACCGATCCGATTTCGGCTTTGCGACATAACCAAAACGATGTGCCAGAAAGCGCACGAGCAGCGTCATACCAATGGACAGCAGTACGCCTCCTCCACCGTAAACGAACGGTTGTATGCCCAGTAGCTCCACGTTCTTCTTATTCTATTGCATTTTGCACCGGCGGTGAGCACCGGTCATTTGGATTCAACTAATTCTAAGTATAACCGTTTTGTGTCGCCAATAAGTCTGTCCTTTGAAAAATTTGCGAATGCGAAGTCCTTCGCTCTGGATTCGATACCGCGCCGAAGGTCATCGTTCAGCACCAAATGCCGAAGCCCGGCAACGAAACCATTCACGGAATTAGACTGGATTCCGATGCCGCGTTCGCGGACATCGAACTCCTCGATCTTCATATCGCGTCTGCCGAGCAGATCAATTACACCGCCAACCGATGTCGATATAACTGCTTTTCCACTTGCCATTGCTTCTATGATCGAAAGCGGTGTGCCTTCATTCAGTGATGTCAATGCAACCGCATCGAGAGCCGGATAAATATTTTCAGTGTCCGTGCGGTTTCCCAGAAATGAAACAGACGGTTCCAAACCCATGTTTGCCGCTTGCTCCTCGAGAGCCGCTCGCATATTTCCTTCACCGACTATTAAGAATCTGCATTTCCGCTCCATGGTCCCTTCACTATTCTCCAGCTCGAGTGCCGCATTAAGCAGCAGCGGAACATTCTTGATCTCGGTAAGTCTGCCGACAAAGCCGACGACGAAATCGTTGTCGTCTGCGCCGATCGAGTGTCGAAACTCCCGTCGCCCGTTTCCAGGCCCTTGAAATAGATTGAGGTCGATCCCGAGCGGAATTATCACGAATTGATCGGGCCGCCCGATGTCGAATGTTTCATTGATCTCTTTGCGCTGTTGTTCTGAGATAACAACAATTTTATCGGTCGCAAATCGAGCAAGAAAGCGTTCTATGAAAACGAATGCCTTGGACTTCACCTTTCCGTAATAACTATGAAATACATGACCATGAAAGGTGTGAACAACCTTTAAGGGGCGCGGTCTTCCTAACAAAACACGCGGCGTCAAAAACCGGTACATCAAGCCTGCAACTCGTCCGACCGCACCTGCCTTTGCAGTATGTGTGTGCAGAATGTCGGGACGAATGCGTTTCATTTCGCGGTAGATCTTAATCAGCGAAGTAACGTCTTTAATCGAAAGCTCGCGGCTCATTTCCGGGATATAGATCGGGTTCACGCCACTCTCGTCGGCAAGATAGTCCATGCCTTCTTCCCCGTCGGGGACACTCCCAGCTATCAGCCACGATTGAAAGTTATCGTCCTGAAGATTATGCGTTTGAAGAACAACGTGCCTTGCGGGCCCGCCGACGTTCAGTCTTGCAATTATTCTTAAGATCTTCATTGGACGAATCCGCTCGGAAAACGGATCGCAATCAACTGTTTCTAGCCGAAGCGGTAGATGGTTTCGGGGTCGTCTTCATGGCGTATCTCATCGATCGGCTCTTTTTTCCCCTCGCCCATATACAAGCGATTCGGACAGTTGATCACCATCCCGTCAACTTCGCCGACATTCTTATAACCGTGTACCACACCCTTCGGCACGACCACCGCCATCGGATTTTCATGGCCGACGTCAAGCGACATCATATAACGAAACGTGGTCGAATCCTGCCGGTTATCCCACAGCCGAATGTTGAATGTTGACGGGCCGATGAAACAAAAAAGGTCTGCCTGGTCAACGTGTTCGTGCGGTCCGCGTGTTACGCCCGGCGTTGTAAAAGATATGTATGACATTGCCGGATAAAATTCAGACTCGATCTCGTCATGACGAAAGAGCTCCGCCAGCCATCCCCGGTCGTCAAAATACTTCTTTAGCCGGTAAACGACCACATCGTTTATCTCACCTTCATTAAAATGCGCTGTCGCAACAGTTTTCATATTTTGTTTACACCTGTTTCGGCAACCAGGTTCGACGCACGCAATAGGCTCTCAAATGTTCCGGCGTCCGTCCACCAGCCATCAAGTTCGCCCCAGGTCATCTCACCGCGCTCGATGAAATGGTTGTTGACGTCGGTTATCTCTAGTTCGCCGCGGCCAGACGGAACAAGTGTTTTGATGACACCAAATACAGTCGAATCGTAAAAATATACACCGATCACCGCAAAGTCCGATTTAGGATCGGTCGGCTTCTCTTCGATCCGCAGCACTGAATCGCCATCCAACTCCGGCACGCCGAAACGCTCAGGGTCCGATACTTTTTTCAGCAGTATCTTTGCACCCTTTCCCTGCGCCAAATATTCGTCAGCCGCCGCACGAATATTTCCTTCGATCAAATTATCGCCCAGAACTACGCAGATCGGTTCGTCATCCGCGAAATGCTCAACCAGACTCAGTGCATCCGCGATACCGCCCTCGCCTTCCTGATAGGTATAGTTTAAATGCTTTAGGCCGAATTCTTTTCCGTTTCCCAGCAGCTTCAAAAAGTCGCCGGCAGAGTTGCCGCCCGTGACGATCATAATGTCGTCGATTCCCGCATTTATCAGTGTCTGGATCGGGTAATAGATCATCGGCCGATTATAGACCGGCAGCAAATGCTTATTTGTAATTTTCGTTAGCGGTAAGAGCCGGGAACCAAGCCCGCCCGCAAGTATCACACCTTTCATAAAGAAATTAGTCTAGTCAAAAAACCGTTGGAACCAAAGTTCGAGCATCAAAAGCGTCCACAGTTGGAACGCATGGTCATATCTGCCTTCAGCGTGCTCGTTAATATAGCGTTCGACGCCCTCCGGCCGCATGATCCCGCGTTTGCGGGCAGCCCCTGACAATAAGGTCTCTTTTAGAAAAGGCTTCATCTCGCCACGCATCCATGCACCCACGGGAACGCCAAATCCCATCTTACGTCGATAGACCACGTCGCGGGGAACGAGCCGTGCGGCAACTTTCTTCAGAAGCGATTTCGTTTCGCGTCCCTGCAGCTTCAACGAGTCCGGAAGCGACGCGGCAAATTCGATCAGTTTGTGATCAAGAAATGGCGAACGGGCTTCGAGCGAATTTGCCATCGACGCGATATCTACCTTTACCAACAGGTCATTTGGCAAGTACGTCATTTGATCTACGAACATTGAATCGTCAACAATTCCATCACCCTTCGCGCAGTCGAACCATTTGCCAAAAACATCAACGGGCCGTGATCCATTTAGCCGATGCTGAAATTCATCGGTGTAAAGATCAGCCTTACCCGATTTGGTGAATGTTGAATTCCACCGAAAATACCGCTCAACGTCCGGAAGTTGCGCCGCCTTTAGAAAACGCTTTGCGTCACGAATCCGGCTTCGTTTTGTTTCCGACGATGGCAGGGCATTGATCGGAAATTCGATCAGCGGTCTCCGAAGGAATGCCGGAATCCGTTGATACTGTTGCGCTAACCGCATAGCGGCATATCGCTCGTATCCCGCAAATGATTCGTCACCTCCGTCACCATTCAGCGCGACGGTAACGTGCTGGCGCGTCTCTTTAGCAACATAATAGGTTGGAATCGCTGACGAATCTGCGTAAGGTTCGCCGTAGTGCTCGACCAGAGTCGGCAGTACCTCAACGGCGTTCGGACGAACTATAAATTCGTTGTACTCGGCCCCGACGTGTTCAGCGACCCGTTTTGCATATTTGAGTTCGCTGAAATCCTGCTCTTCGAATCCGATCGAAAATGTTTTGACAGGCTGAGAACTCTCTTGAGCCATAAGTGCAACAACTGCCGATGAATCAACGCCGCCCGACAGGAACGCTCCGAGCGGCACTTCCGAGATCATTCTCATTTTCGTTGATTCGCGCAGAATTCGTGTCGTTTCTTCGATCGCGTCTTCCTCGGTGATCTTTATTTTCTTTGAGAAATCGGGCAGCCAGTATCGGTGGGTTTCGATCTTACCTTCTTTCCAACGCAGCCAATGTCCGGCTTCAAGTTTTCTGATCTGTTTGAATGCAGTTTGCGGGGCAGAAACGCAAAGATACGATAGATAGCCGTCTATGGCCTCGTAGTCAACCTCGCGTGAGATAGACGGGTGCTTTAGAAGGGCTTGGAATTCTGATCCGAAGATAAGGTCCCCGTTCGGTTGGTGCGAAAAGAGCAGAGGTTTTTTCCCAACTCGGTCACGGGCCAGAAATAACGAGCGGTCGTTCTTATCCCAGATCGCAAACGCGAACATTCCGCGAAAGAATTGAAGACAATCCGGGCCGTATTCGTCGTACAAATGAACAACAACCTCAGTGTCAGATTTAGTCGTTAATTTATGGCCGTGTTTTTCAAGGTCCGCCCGCAGTTCACGATAGTTGTATATCTCGCCGTTATAAACTATCCATTTCGATCCATCTTCATTTCCGATCGGCTGCTGTCCGCTTTTGAGGTCGATGATCGACAAGCGGCGCATCGCCATTCCGACATTCTCACCAAGATAAAATCCATCCTCATCCGGGCCGCGATGAACAATTGCATGATTCATCGTTTCGAGGACCGCTCGGTCGGCGGGCGAACCGTCAGCATTTACAAATCCGGTGATACCGCACATATTGCGCCGTTAGGCGTTCGCCTCCGACGTAGATTGAAACTGTTGGCGCTGTTCCTGTGCCGCTAACTTAATATTTTCCTTTGATTCTTTGCGCAAGACCCAACCGACCGCAATAAATATGAACAGGAAAACCTGTATTTGCGTTCGCTGTCGGTACGCGGTACCGACATTTCCCTGAAAGATCGAATAGGCAAGGGTCAGCATTAAACTAAAGACCAGCATCGGCAATGCTTCCCGCAGACGATGCCGGATCGTGTAAATTATCCCGGCGACCAGCAACGGAAACATTGCCCACCAAAGCAAGGTCTCGGGCAACGCGAGTGCTTGTCTGAGATTGGTTGCCTGCCACGGAAACGGCGCGAACATTAGATAGGCAAAGCCAAGTGGAATCGCGGTCAACGCTCCTTCCGTGGTTGAAACATCAATATCCTCACCGTATCCCGAATCGCTCCTTTGTGCCATGTCTAATCGGCTGTTTTGCACGCGGTCGAGATTTCCGTAAAATTCCAGATCAAGCGAAGCGGTGCGCAATACTCCGAGATATGTTAATCCGAGGCCGAAAATGATCAGGATCGCACATCTTCTGAAAATCGATGCCGGGTTATTGTTTACCCCAACAACGAAGCTTCCGACCGCCGCGATGGCGACCATATAAAAAATATAGAAGCGAAGGGATAGAATTCCGAACATCCCAAGAACCAATAGTGCCAGCATCCAAAGACTGATGCGCTCCTGTAGTTTATAAACAGCGATCATGACCGCGACGAGAAGGAAGATGATCAGGCCATCCTTCATCAACTGAGAGGACCAAATAACGAATGCGGGAAAGAATGCCGTCATTAGGGCAGCGAATCGGGAAACACTGGTGTTCCGATAAACAAGGTACGAACAAACATAGACAATCGGCCCTATCGCTGCGCCTACAACCCAACAAACTGCTTGTGCGGCCAAAAGGTTGCGGCCGCCGACATAGTAAATGGCTCCGACCAAGTAATGCATGCCCCAGCCTGCACCTGATGTTGCTGAATACCTTTTGAAGGAAAGTGAATCTTCCGGGACAAGGCCGCGCCAGACATCTGCCAGAACAGCACCCCTTTCATCGTACGTTACTGCATCTCCCCCAAAGAAACCGCTCAGATCAAATGCGTAAATGATCATGCCAACTGTGACGCGCACAAGAAGTCCGAAAAAAAACAGTCGGATAATGAACTTACGGTCGTTCGAATGGCGAAGTAGTATCGGAAGCAGTATCGCGCTAAGAAGTGATAGTACAACGATCGCACCGGCACCGGCAGGAAAGGCGATCACGGATATACCAAGTGCGGCGACAACGCCGATAATAAAAAGCAGATCCGCAGTTTTCATTCTATTCCAGTCCGATCAGCAAAATGCAGGCAGATCAGAACCATATTCATATCCCGTCAGGAAGATCGCTGCGAGAAGCGACATAACAGATCCCAAGGGCGGCAAGTATGCCAACTATCAGTAATACATAATCAACCTTCATAACGGTTAAGAGCGTTTAGTCCGTCGTATCACGAGATTATTCTCAAGCACCATCGCATCAAAATTGGAATTCTTAAACGTGTTCACGCCATCTTGCGGCGAACAGACGATCGGTTCCTGCACATTGAATGAGGTATTCAACAGGACGGGTATGCCTGTGATCTTTCGAAACTCCTCGATAAGTCTCCAATATCGAGGATTCGTCTTTTCGCTAACCATTTGTGGCCGTGCGGTGCCGTCAACATGAACCACGGCCGGAATCTTTTCTTTGTATTCATCCGCAACGCCAATGACCGTAATCATGAACGGGTCGTGATGGTCGACGCCGAAAACTTCGCGTCCAGATTCTTCGTGCATTGACGGAGCAAGTGGTCGAAACCATTCACGAAGCTTAACCTTGTGATTCAATATCTCACGCATATCGGCTCGACGCGGGTCAGCAACAAAACTCCGTGCTCCTAGTGCCCGCGGCCCTAATTCCATTCTTCCGTTGAACCAGCCGATAACAGCTCCTTCGGAGATCAACTTAGCGGCTTTTGGAAGCAAAACTTCATCATCAAGTGTTTCAAAATCCAATTCGGCAACAGTCAAGGCTTTTTGGCATTCTTCGTTCGAAAAACCAGGCCCCCAATATGCGTGATCCATCACAAAATCGCGCGGCCTGTCCAAAATCTGGTTCCACACATAGAACGCCGAACCAAGCGAACAGCCTGCATCTCCTGCCGCAGCTTGAACGTAAAATCGCTTAAATGGTGTCTCGTGAAAGATTCGGCCATTCATTACGGAATTGAACGCGACGCCGCCAGCCATGCAAAGGTTCTCTTCGCCCGTCATTTCGTATATTTTTCCGGCGAGATAGATGGCGGTATCCTCGAGTGCCTTTTGAGCGGACGACGCAATGTCCCAGTGATGCTCGGTAAGTTCCGAGCCTACTTTGCGGCTCGGACCTAGCTCCTTAATTATCGTTTCAGGAAACTGGTAGTGTTTCGCAAGGTGGTGATCAAGTACCTTGATATTAAATTTGAAGTCTCCTGACCCGTTCGTCGTCAGCACCTTCTCGCGAAAGAAATCGTAATACTTCGGCTTTCCATATGCGGCCAGGCCCATGACCTTCCATTCGTCGCCCGCAAACATATCAAAGCCTATAAAGTTCGTGACCGCCGAATAAAACTGACCAAGACTGTGCGGAAGTTTGATGCGTTTCAATACCTCGATCTTATTCGCGTTACCTTTGCAAAAGAGCGTAGTCGTATCTTCACCGGTACCGTCCCAGGTCAGGATAGCGGCCGAATCGAAAGGCGAAACAAAAAACGCGGAAGCCGCGTGGCTTTGGTGATGCTCGATGTAATGGAACTTGAAATCACTCGGCCCGAAATGGTCACGCAAACGTTTGGGGTGCTTGAACATTCCTAAATAACTTTCGCTGACCTGAGCAACACCCCGATCAGCACGCGCCCTGAACATAGCTGGCGAGATCAGAGCCGCCTTTGCTGCCTGCATTGCTTTGTGACGGAGAATCCAAGGTTTCCAATAATGGCCGACGTGTTCCACTTCCTTCAACGTGATGCCGGCGTGATCCAGACAATACTGGATCGCCCGATAAGGAAAGCCAGCATGATGTTTCTTGCGCGAAAAACGCTCTTCCTCAACGGCAGCAACTAATTTGCCGTCCTTGATCAAAGCAGCGGCCGAATCGCCAAGGGTTGTAAGACCGAGAATGTACATCTATTGAAATTATTTGACCAAACTATGTGCCGCAAGTTCGGCTGTGGCAGCGTTCACACGGTCGTCCGCTTCCTGCTTCGAGACCCAGCCCAGAAGTTCTTCCATTCCATCCTTCTAAATTTACTTTAGGCTCGTAAACCAAAACTAGTCTGCGAGCGGCAACCCGCCCTCATAAAGGGCTTCGGGATCAAAATCCACATCATTTTCCCAAGCCACGGTGTTAAAGCTGACGTGCGCCGTACCAAAAACCGAAATATCCTTAAGCTGCTTGAAAACACCTGTATCAAGATAAGGTTTCATATCAAAGCGCTTTCGTTCACCACTCTCGAACGTCACGATGAGCGTGAAGTCGTCCTGCGGCTCAACACGTTTAACAGAAAAGTACATAGGGTTACCTCAATGGGTCTATCTTGAACGGCACCTCACCATTTTGGCAGAGTTCCCAATTCGCCAATAGTTCATCTCGGTGGATCTCTATCCACGCCTGTACGAGCCGGGCCTGTCTGTTCGGAAACTCACCCGTGGTCATAGACGCATCTTCTATTCTGAACACCGCTTCTTGATCGCTATAGACCGCATGGACATGAGGTGGATTGTGTTCCTTCGGCGCGAAATACATCCGAATAATGATCCCGAAGAACATCGAAAGGGTCGGCATAATTTCTTATTTTACCAAACTATGTGCCGCAAGTTCGGCTGTGGCAGCGTTCACACGGTCGTCCGCTTCCTGCTTCGAGACCCAGCCCAGAAGTTCTTCCATTCCAGCTTCTAAATTTACTTTAGGTTCGTAACCGAGCAGCCGTTTTGCTTTAGAGATGTTCGCGACACAATGGCGGATGTCTCCTTCCCGATACTTTCCGACGATCTCGGGTGCGATGTCTTTGCCCAAACCCTGAGCGAGGACCTTGCTGATCTGTTTTACCGATGTGGGACGGCCCGTGCCAATGTTCATCGCTTCGTAATCGCCGTTGTCCGTTTCGAGTGCAAGCAGATTGGCCTGAACGATGTCGCTGACATGAACGAAATCTCGTGACTGTTCGCCGTCTTCAAATACCGTTGGCGGCTGATCGTTCAACAATCGGGACGAGAAAATCGCACATACGCCCGTATAAGGATTAGATAATGCCTGTCGCGTCCCGTAAACATTGAAATATCTGAACGCAACAGTTGGTATTTTGTAAGCCCTTCCAACCGCCAGACAATACTGTTCCTGATCCTGCTTGCTCACCGCGTAAACCGAAGTCGGAAAAAGCGGCTTGTCTTCAGCGGTTCCGATCGCGGCTAGCACTGCGGAGCAATCCGGACACTTGAATTCCCAGTCGTGAGCCGCAAGTTGTTCATTCGATCTCAGAAACGGATTGATCGTTTTTTTGCAACCATTGCAGTGATACGAGCCTTCGCCGTAGATCGACATAGACGAGGCGACGACCAGCTTCTTGAACTGGCCGGGCCGCTTGATCACTTCTTCAAGCAGCACAGCCGTGCCGAGATCGTTTGCCTTCACATAGCGAACGATCTCATACATCGATTGTCCGACGCCGACCTCGGCCGCTTCGTGATATATAACATCAATTCCATCCAACGCCCTGGCAACGGCCTCGGCGTCGCACACGTCAGCTTTGATGAACTCTGCCGCCTTGTTCAAATGCTCAGGCACTTTTCCGCCATGCACCTGTTCGACAAGCGAATCAAGAATGCGAACCTTGTGTCCGCGCTCCACCAACGCATCGACAAGATGCGATCCGATAAACCCGGCACCGCCGGTCACTAATATGTGTTCAAGCGTCATTATCCCCGACCGACTTTCGATGGTTTCGTCTCACTGTCTGACCATAAAGTACCGTGATATCTGATACCGGTAATTTATCACCGCACGCCATTTCGCAACCTATAGTACAAATATTGCCAAATCGTTGGGTGATATCTCAGTTTTGAACCCAAGGTGCCTAGCGGATTTTTTGTTTCCAATTCGTTTGAGAGACACTTCTTTACCGCTTCTAAGAGAATCGGTATTCCTACGGCCGTATGCAAGTACGGATATGTTGCGAAATTATCTCGCTTCGATGTTCCAAAAAAGGCCTGTTCTATTATTTTACCTGTGTCAATGCCTGTATCAACCAGGTGAACCGTAGTTCCGACCAACTCAGAATGGCCCTCGACAAGTGCCCAATACCCTCCATGGACACCGCGAAACAGAGGGGTAATTCCTGCGTGAGTGTTGATGAAGGGGACTTTGACCGATTCAAGTGTTTCAGTTTCGACGATCCTTGTGCCATTTACAACCACGACACTGGGATTGGTCGAACGCAGGCGGGATCTGCATTCTTCAGAGTTTACGGACTTTACCCGAATTGGCTCGGCACTATTCCAACTTGTGTCCAATGCATACTCGAGTTCTATCTCTTTCACGCGCCCACGGGCCAGACGACTGAGTATCGGAACCGCAACCGCGACAAACACTATCTGGGAAGCGACTTTAAAATATCCCAGCTTTTTTGATCGGCGTTTTGCCATTTGAAGTCTGGACATCGGTTCTTCCATCACGACCGTCACATTGTCAAAAGATCGCTGCAACGCATTATAGATCGCGCGGGTGGACATCCCGTCGGAACATAACAGAACAATGTTTTGTTTGTTCATGACCTTGATTTCCCGAATGTTCTTGGGGCACGATCAGCGACCTCCGCCATTGACATCGAGCGTATTGACCCGCGGTCATGCATAACACGAAAGGACTCCAGGATCTTTCTCAGGAACTCAATGTTTGGCTCGAGATTCAAACCAAAATTATGCGGATGCCACCAAAGATGGAATATTCCCTTCGTATTTGCGGCGTCTTCCATACATTTCACGAGCCTGCGAAGCTGAATCCGATTAAGTAAACCTTTGTCCGATGTAACTGGCCGCAAGAACATACTGGCCGGCACGTCAGCGATCTCACCCTTCCAGACGGAGTTCCACTCAGTTATGTTATGGCCTGAAAGCTTGAGAAAAGTATCGGCCAGGCGGGCGGCACGGTAGTATGGACGGTCGGTAGGCCGCCGACCAAATTGATAAAGGCGGGACCTCTGGTTTCCGCGATAACAGGAAATTCCATTGTCGATAAGGATCTGATCGTAGTCAGGATTATGCTGATTGCGCGGGAACACAATGGACCGGACTTCGACCGACCTTTCGTTTGCGGCCCTTATCGCACTCCCGATGTCGGCCCTGAATGCCTCAGGCGTTTGCCCGCTCTCCATACAGTAAAAATGCGAGAAAGTGTGCGTAGCGATCTCTTGTCGGGGAGTACGCTTTATCGAATCGATGATGTCAGGTGCGTACAGCAGAGACCGGTCGATACCTTTGGGAGAAAGGTCACTGTAAGGAGAAAGATTCGTATTTGCATACTGCGGTATGATCGAAGGGGTTAACCTCCTGCAGTCATCGTCAGATTCGGCAAAGATAATGCCGACAGCAGCCCAGGTTGCGGCGATCTCATATTCGGCGAAGATCTTGAGTATCGCGTGTACTGCTTCACGTTCCCCGTGCAAATTCTCGAAATAATGCTCATTTGACTCAATATGGTCTCGAACCCCCCAAAAAAGTTCAAGGTCTAAGGAAATAACGAAAGCTCCGTGATCGGGCGATGAGGTCATAAGAAAAATTTGAATCCAGAGAACCCTGTCAATGATAGTAAAAAAAGTCTCTTTCCGAAAAACGATCACTTGGGGTTAGCAGCCGATTCGAGAACCTCTATAAGTTTAGTAGTCTGTTCTGAGAGTTGATAATTCCGCAAAGAATGTTCCCGTCCCGCATCGCCGATTTGTTTTCGAAGCGGCTCTTCCGTCAGCAATCGATCCAGCGATTGAAACCATTCCTCGTCAGTCGATGCAGTTAAATGGGTAACATTTGGAATGCCGATTTCAGCGCAAATACCGACCGGTGACATTACGAACGGAATCCCCAATGCGAAATACTGTATGGCCTTGAATCCGGATTTTGCGATGATCCAATCCGACGGCATCGATTCTGTAACCGTAATCGGATAAAGACCGATATCGATCGATTGAAAGTCGCTAACCTCGGTGCTTAGCTGCCATTCCCTGGAAAACACCTCGACACCCTCTATCTTCAACGGCTCTCGCCCCGATCCGATAACCTTAAACACGAAACGATGTTTACGCGCAAGGTTTTGTATGACGGGAAATATTGATTCAAGAACCTTGAAAGTTGATGGCGTGCCTATCCAGCCGATGACAGGCACTGTGTTTGATCTCGTGACCGGAGCGAAAATATTAGTGTCAACAACTGTCGGGATCACGACCGCCTTTGTTCCCTTTGAGGCGACATACTCGGCGATGAAGCGGTTGCCGCAGACAACAGTGTGCGAACAATGAATTAGTCGATCGGTCTTGCCAAAAAACTTTAGATAGCTTCCAAGTCGTCCGTAGCTCGGGCTGACGTATGGAACATACGTCGCATCATCCAGATCAAGAACCATGGGCAAACGGCCAATGCTTTGAAATAACCGTTCAAAAATTTCCGGCCCAAAGAACATCGCCTCACGTTGAACAAACAAGAGGTCGTAATTGCGAACGGAAAAAGCGTCACCAACCCTGTCCGTGATCGAGCGAGCGATACCAACCAAATTCGACGCCGTCCAGCGGCTTGTGTACATGCCGCGAAACTGTTCGTCACGAAGAAACGGCCTCACATCGACCTCGATACCATGGATATGCAAAGGATCAATGAACTGCTCGATCCGAAACCGCGTAGCTGCAGCGGACCGGGGGAAATTTGATAAAGCGAGTACTCGCATCTACATCTTGAATCCAACGGCAGTCCAAAAGACCTTTTCGCCGAAACGGACATCACACAGCCCCGAACGCTCCATCATCTCCAAAACTTCAGTTTTTATAAACCTGCGCTCGAGCCGTGTTCCGAACCGATCCAATGCATCGGTTTTCATAGAATAAAAACTTCTGTTCCGATATTGCGACAGCGGAAAGTTATCGACCTTGGCTCCAAGCTTCTCAAGGAGTCTGGCGGTTCTTGCAAGAGGCCAATACACGAGACCAGCAAGAATTTGACTCGATGCATATCGGAGCCCGAAAGGCAGCTTACTGACCACTCGTCGAACCAGATCGGTCAACCACCACACAGCCTTAAACCAAGCCGGTTTGTTGTCGAACCTGTAATACAAATATATCAGGAACGGCGCGCCCGACTTTAACTTAGCAACACACTTTCGCAAGCCTTCCTCGGTATCAGGAATGTGGTGAAGCACTCCGAGGCTGTATCCAAAATCGCAACTGCTGTCTTCGAGCGGCATCTCATCGACAGATGCCCGATGAAACTCACAGTTGTGCTGGTCGCTCAGATTGCGCCGTGCGACATTGATCGCATCGCTCGGATCGATCAAATGCAGAAACCCGACCTTTGGGGCCACAAGCGTCGCCCATCGACCGCTGCCGCAGCCAAGATCAAACCCGACCGCGTCGCGCGGAAGTGATTCCCAGGGGAAAATCCCAAAATACTCGTCGAAGAGCGTTTGCAGCTCATCCGCCGACAGATCGGACTGGTCGAACCTTGACCACTCGTCCCCAAATCCAGACACGACATTTGAATCGATATTTGCCACTATTTGTTTGTTTCCTGGAACTTAATATCAACGTATTCGCACCAGAGATGGCCGACGATAATGTGGCATTCCTGTACTCGCGCAGTGCGGTTGGAGGGGACAGCGAAGATCACATCGCAAAGATCTGCCATGCTCCCGCCGTCTGCACCGGTCATCCCGATCGTAACGCAGCCGCGTTCTTTTGCGGCAACCAACGCCGCGAGTACATTTGGGGAGTTCCCGCTTGTACTTATCGCGATAAGAACATCTCCGCTGACGGCCAACGCCTCGACCTGCCGTGCGAACACTCTCTCAAACCCGTAGTCATTAGCAAGGGCCGTTAAGGCCGACGTGTCCGTTGTTAAAGCAATGCTCGGGAAAGCACGGCGCTCAGTCTCATATCGCCCTACAAACTCTGCCGCGATGTGCTGGGCGTCGGCCGCACTTCCGCCATTGCCGCACAGCAAAATCTTGTTGCCATGACGCAAGGCATTCCAAATAATCTCCGCACACGCTTCGATCTCAGGAAGACACTCGGCGATCACGCGGTCGATGACGGCTCGGTGTTCGGTGAGAGATGCAATCAGAACTTCTTGTCGATTCATTTATTCTGTCTTTCTTCGAGGAGATTCTTATACAGCCTTCGATATCTCGGCCCACCGACTGTTTCAAGATCAAATTCCCTTCGGGCCACTTCGCGGCATTTGTCGCCAACATCGCCCAACCCATCGATCCGGTCCAGCGCGGCAGCGTAGGAAGCCGTATCAAAGTCCGTCAACAAAGCACCAACACCATTATCAAGTATAAGGGCGTCCACGTCGCCAACACCAGAATTCGCCACTATCGGCAACCCGCACGCAAGATACTCTGCGTTTTTTGTCGGCGAACGGGACTGTGTCGCATAGCTTGCTTTTACGATCGACAGGCCGACATCCGACGCATAAAGATAGCCTTCGATCTCAGCTGGCGGCACACGTCCGATGAAGTAATCGTCCGGACCGAACCCGCGCGCTAATAACAAAGGTCCGATAACTTTCCTGTCCGTTTGTGAAAGGAACAGAGCGAACGTCGCGGGATCGCGTTCGCGGGCGACGGTAAGCAGATCGGCGATCTCGTTCGTCAGATACAGCCCACCCAAGGCACCCACATGAACGATCACAAACCGATTCTCAATTTTCAGTTGCTTTCGCACCGACGCACGGAGCAATTTCCGGTCACCCGAAAATCGCCTTTCAAAATCCACACAGCAAGGTATCACCTCGACCGGACGTTGCGATTGCGGAATGCGGAGTCCAGAGTGCGGATTTACTGATTTCGAACTACGGATTTCGGATTGCGAAATTTCGGTCGCTTCAGAATTTCGCACTCCGCACTCCTCACGCCGCACTCCAAACAATATCTCCCTCGCCTTTTCGGTCAACAATACAAAACCATCGGACTCTTTCATCAACCATCGCTCAACGCGCTTTGCCGATCGATACAATAGGCCGTTCTCAGGCCATACACCGGCATCTGTGTATTCCTCAGGGAAAAATCCGCGAATATCAAAGAGCAGCTTCGGATGCCGTCGCGAAACCTTACGCGCCAACGCCGCCATCAAAGTCGGAACGTGAACGCGGCCATGTAAAATATCAAACCGCCCGATCCGCCGCCAAATATAGAACGCACCTCTAAGAATATCCCACAGCGTCGCCGCCGCCGATGGCCGTTTGTGATACGGAAGCCAATCCCACTCGATACCCTCAGCCGCCAGACTTTTCTTGGTCTCAGCAAACTCGGCTTTGTCCTTATCTTCCCGATTCGGTTCAAATGTCAAAAGGGAAACTTCGAACTCCCCTTCTCCCCGACTCCCCGTCTCCCCAACTGCTTTCCGGATTTCCCGCAGATACGGCAAGACCTGCGTCTGCACCAACGGCTCACGCACCCCGAAATAGCAGATGTAAAGAGTTCGCTTCATTCGTCTCGTGCGATCTGCTGGTAGATCTCCGTCAGTCTTTTTGCGGCCGGTCCGGGCTGAAACTTCGCAAGCGCAGTTTCGCGCGCTCTAGCACCTAGTCTTTCGCGTTTTTCATCCGAACCGAGTAGATCGACAACTGCTCCGGCAATTACATCGGGGTCGCGAAGCGATATCAATATGCCATTTACACCGCTCGTAACAAATTCGTCCAAAGGCCTGATGTCGCTCGCAACACAAGCCAATCCGGCTGCCATTGCCTCGGCCAAAGCAATGCCCAAACCTTCAAACAGCGATGGAAAAATGAACAGGTCAGCCGCGTGTAAAAAGTCTCCGATGTTCCGCTGTTCTCCCATCAAATGCACGTTAGACTGCCCCGATTGCTTGATCTCAGTATTAATGCCGACGAGATAATCGGAATTTTCCTGTGCTCCAACATGCAATAGGTGAACGTCCGGCATTTGCGCGACGACAATTTTCATCGCCCGGATGGCATAGATCAGGCCTTTCTGCGGAGCGATGCGTCCTACTGTAAGTATAACGACCGCATCCGCCGGCAGCCCGATCTCGGCTAAAAAAGAGCGCTTATCAAAATGTGAAACCGCCTCGGCCACATCGATCGGATTATAAACAACATCTATCTTTTCGAGCGGGAAACCGATCCTTAGATGTGCCGATTCGCGAACATAATTGCTAACCGCGATCATCCGCCGGCAGCCGAATCGGGCGGTCCATTTATCGATCTGTCTTGCAGCAAATAGCTTTTTGCTGCTTATGCCAATTATTGCTTCCGGCTCGTATTCAGGATTATGGATCGAGCTGATCACCGGCACGCCGGAAAGCCGACCGGCGATTCTTCCAATGACATTCGCCGTCCAAAGATGTGTGTGGATAACATCCGGTGAATCGGACCGGAGTTCCCGACGAAGCCGACGCACGCCGTTAAAAATGTCCGAAAAACCCGAGCACTCAAGGCTCTTAGCCTCTACGCCGAGGCTCGCAATCTTATCCTTCCAATAATCGCCATGCGAAAAGACGGTGACAACACGGCTATCGATCTCGTCTGCGTCAAAATGACTTAGGTTTGTGTGCAAAAGCCGCTCAGCGCCGCCTGAGCCGAGCGTTTCGGTCAAGTGCAGCACTTTTAATTTTCGCTTTCGCTCAGTCAACTTTACGTCCAATATAAAAATACCGGTTTCCCATCGAATTAGGCGAGAAGCGGGAAGCGGCCTGTGAAATAGCTCGCATTCCCCAGAGCGCCGTCAACCGCAGGCTTTTCAGTTCGGTCGCCCCAAGTTTATCGGGCGCCGGATGAGCGGTCTCGAATACTGAAAATTCCTTTTCTGCCAATCCAAAGCGCTCGAAAAACGTCCGTTGTCCGCGAGCTGTCGCAAGGCTCACATGATACGGCGGCATTGTCGAATCGGTCGGTCGAAACAAACGCTTCAGACGCAGCCCGTACAGAAACAAATTCGCGTTTGCCTCCAGCGGCCCTTGAGCAATTATCAAACCACCCGTTGAGAGACGCTCGAGTATCGGCGGCATCTGCGTGTTAACGTCTGTCAGATGCTCAAGAACGTCGCCAAAATGCACAACGTCGAACCGGATCGATTCGTCTAGTTCCGGAAGTTCACCGACAACTTGTATCTCTTGCTTTTCGCGAATCCGCGTCGTATTTGAACGATCAAAATCAACACCAAAACATTGCCACCCAAGCTCACTGACAGCCCGAAGCAGGAAACCGGCCCCGCAGCCGTAGTCTAGAAAATTTCCCGGATTTAGGCCGGCGAGATGATGCAGAACCCGTTGGCTGCCGTCATTTCCGCTGTGTGCGGTCTCGACATCCAGAAATTGCGTATAGTCCTCGCCATACATCTGACCCAGATCATCCGCATCCGGCATCGGCGAAACATACATCGAACCATATCGAACGCACTCGCGATAAGCAAACACCTTGGCGCGATAGACCGTCCGGCCTACCCAGGACTCAATACTTTCATCTGAATCGCACATTGGGCAGTTCATCGGCACCTATTTCTCACCTATGTAGTAAAACGAACTACCGATCCGGTGAAGATACGGCTTTTTCTCAAGCCAGTGATCGAGGTATTTAAATGGAAAAATGACCCACCCGACCAGGCTGTTTACCCTCGGATAAAGATATTCGTTTCCGCCTGAAAACAGCCCGGCGAGCAACTCGCGCGTTATCCACGTCAGCGTCGAAGCCGGCCCGACGTTCATTCCCGATTCTACATGACGCAGCGGCCTGCACATTTCCGCGAGGCCCGGCAGCGTACAACGCCGCATATCTATCGGCGATTCGTGATATGGCTGCATAAACGGCATTTCGGTATAAAATTTAGCTCCTGACCGCATAACCCGTATGCATTCATCGAGCGTTTTTCGCGCGTCTAATACATGCTCCAGCACGCCTTGCAATATCACCAGATCGACCGACTCGTTCGAGAACGGCAGTTCGAGCGCCGAAGAAATGACATCCGTCGTGCCGGAATCGAATATGTCGGTATTGATAACACGTTCCCCCAGATCGCTGTAACCTGCTCCGACATTCAGGATAATTGAACCATCGGGCATCGAGCCGATCAGATCGCGAAGGATCCGCTTTGTCCTATCCGTTTCAAGGAACGGCTCTGGTGGAGCAGCGATGACCGCACGTGTTCGTTTTATCAGATTGCTCATCGCCCCAAAACTCTGTGATAGGTCGCGTCCATCTTTTCCATCTGAAACTCGTAGCTGCCGGTTTCTTCCACCCGTCGCCGTGCTTCGTTTGCAATCTTCCCGGCCAGTTCTGTATTCGTCAAATAACGCAACATCGCATCGGCTATCGACTGAGCGTTCTTTACGTCAACCATCAGCGTCGTCACTTCGTGCTCGAAATATTCTTTGTCATAGTCCGCAAGGTCACCGATCACGGTCGGCGTGCCGCACGCCATCGATTCAAGCACGGTCATTGGTGTTCCGTCGATGTCTGGTATCGAGACGGTAACATCCGCAAGCCGGAAATTGTCCGCGATCTCATCGTGCAAGACCGGGCCGACAAACCTTGCATTTGCGGTGCCGCCAAACTGATCAATCGTTTTTTTCACCGCATTTTCATATTCGAGATCCCGCTCGGCGGCGGGTGCGGCTAATACGAGAAACGCCCCCGGAAATGCTTCGAGAACGATCTCAAAAGCTGCGGCGATCTTGTCGATATTAGAAAGCGGACGCATCAGTCGTGGGCTGAAGACGACCTTCGCGTCCGCCGGTATCTGCAATTTCTCCAACAAATACGTCGGCTTTTCGCCGGGAGAAAATCGCTCAAGATGTATGCCGCCGTGGACAACTCCGATGGGCTTTTTATCGCCGCAATATGGCCTGACGACATCCGCCATTAGTTTCGACCATGACGTGATGTGATCCGCTTTCCGCAGAGCATACGGCGTCAAAAATCTTGCCTGAATATTGGAATCGGGTCTCCAATCCGGCCCGTTCACATCGCCGCCGCCCATTATCGTTATGATGTGCGGAAACCCGCTGAACGCTCCGTACCACGCATTGGCACCCAGAAAATGACTGTGTAGGATGTCGATCTTTTCCCGTTTTAGCACCGACCGTACAAACCTAAGATCGCGAAGCGTCAACCAAAATTTCTTGATATGAAAATGTCGAGTATGACCATGATATTTAACGCCCGCCGCTTCGAGTTCGGCGATCTGCTCGGGACCAACTTCCGCAAATGAGATCAAATGCATTTCGTGTCCCTTCGCAGCGAAATATCGCATCCATCGCAATGCATGTATGTAACGCCCATCGGCAAAATAGCAAATCCGCATTTTCTAGTCAGTAAACTTCTAATCCCTGATGCCGGTAGCGTAAAGATTTTTCGTTACTATTTTGGGTGCGTCGAAACCGAGTTCCGAGAAAAGCATTGTCCGCCAGATTGCCCTCGATAGTACCTGGAGGCCCTTCCAAAGAATTCGTTTAGGGTTGCCCGATAATCGAGTTACATTTCCGAACATTTCCACTTGATTGAATCCCGCAGCACTCATTAGTTGATGAAGACTGCTCTCCGAATAACCTACAACGTGACTTAATTCGATGTATCGACCAGCATTAGCGCCGACGCAGTTCATGTTCGGCGTTTGAATGATAACCCGGCCACCCGGTTTCAGTGCCCTGCGAATTGCCGCAAGTAGTCTCAGGCCTTCTTCCGGAAAAACATGTTCGATAACGTGGTTCATTACAATAAGGTCATATTCGGCATCGAGCGATTCAAGAAAGATTCTTGAATCGTCAACTTTCCTAATGGCTAAACCAACTTGTCTTCCGTGGGCTTCTTGTTCTTGTCCGATATCGATTCCAACTGTTAAGGCGTAACCCTTTTCTTTCGCCCACCAAAGAAACTGTCCCCAACCACAACCAACATCCAGAATCTGAGCGTCTGGATTGCGCGGCAGTAGATGCCCGATGTCAGCTTCGTAAGCTGCCGCCGCATAACGAAAATCTTCAGGCAGGTTACCGGTAGATGTATAGGTCGGTGGATGTTGGTGTATCTCGTTCCCCATAGTCGTTGTTGAAACTAAAGAGCCTCATCAGGATTTTTTGGCCCAAGCTGCGATATACCCGCCGAGAGTTCCAAGATTACTAATGCGCGTAAAAGCTCTTGCTCCAAGATTTTCAAGTTTCCCCATCATTCCCCGTCGGTCAGGTAAAACGCTGATCCCGCCAAAAACATGAGCTTTTACAACGGTGAGTCCGTGGTTTCCAAACATCGCTCGCATGGGCCGCATGCTGTATCCGAAAACGTGAAATGGTGGAAAGGTTGGCGCAAGATTGGTACACCAGCGTCGTCCGCGAATCTTTTGATAAAGATTGCCTACCGTAAAAATAAGCCCTTTCTCGTTTGGCACATCGAAAAAAACCAACCCGCCGGGTTTCAAGATCCGGGCGATGGTTGCGACCACGTCGTTCGGATTATAAAGATGCTCCAAAACCGCGCCCAGAATAACAAGGTCGTAGCTGTTATCCTCAATGCCGCAACTTTCGACAGGATCAGGAAAAATGTGTGCACCGGTCTTTTCAGCCGCATATGCCGCAAATTTCTTTGACGGCTCGACGCCTTCGGCCTTCCATCCGCGCGAGATCGCGACCTCGATGACCTCACCCCGTCCGGCACCGATGTCCAGCATCGTCCCTTTGCGGCCCAGCATTTTTTCGCCGTCCTCAAGTATGATCCGTGCCGTTTCAAGCTTTTTATCCCGATCATGATTGATAAAATACTCGTCAGCCTCCATTCCGTAATGCTGGTCGACACCTCCAACGGGATGCGGCATAGGGTTTGGAAAGATCATCCCGCATTTGCCGCATGACCAGATCTCGCACTTAACTCCCAATCCTGAACGATGGGCGTCGCCGCCGCGTTCGCCAACGAAATTTGTCGGCGGCATATTGCAAACCGGACAAACTTGGTCAACCCATCTATAACCCTGGCTAATTTCTTCGGCCATAGTCAAACTTTTCTCCCAATGATGCGAGCGATCCGCGTTAGTTGTGCCGGGTCTTTCGCGATGCCGCGACCTACGCTGCGGATTCCTTTTTTCTTTTGTCCTTCTTTTATCTGGCTTATTCCGAGTTCGAATTCGGCATCGGCGAGACGTTTTTTGACAAGCCGTTTGTCATCTTGAATTTCCGGGTTTGCGGCGGCGGCTTTTCTCAATGCCTCGATCAGTTTCACCTGCGTTTTTACCGAGTTCTCGATGCCGGAGCATTGACCGTCGTGTTCGCGGCGGAGACAGAGCGGTTCGTGCAGGTAATACACGCTGAACCGGCTTGCCGCCACGCGAAGCGCGAGATCGTAGTCGTCCGCCGGAAATATCGGTTGGTCAAATCCGCCAAGCTCTGCAAAAACCTCGCGGCGGAGCGTAAAGCCCGGGAAACAATTTGAAAAACGAAATACATCAGTAAGAGAACGAAACCCCGAACGTATATCCAACCTCTTTGCCTCGGCCAGGTTCTGATGCCACGTTTTGCCGTCCAAAATTATTTTGCCGTCGGCGTCGATCATCGTCGAATCGCAGCAAAAGAGGCCTAGGTCTGGATACTGTTCAAAATGCTTTACCGCGGTTTCGATATGTTCCGGCATCAGCATATCGTCGCTGTCGATAAATACGATCAGATCGCCTTTCGCCATCTTGATCGCCGTGTTCCGGGCGACCGAGGCACCGCCATTCGTTTCCTGTTCGTGAACAACAACGCTTGAATATTTCTCCTCAGACCGCAGCCACTCCGCCGTCCCGTCCGTTGAACAATCGTCAACGACAATGATCTCCACGTTCGGGTAGGTCTGCCCCAAAACCGAATCCAAACACTCACCTATCCACCCCCGCCGATCAAACGTCGGAATTATAACGGTTACAAGTGGATCTTTGATAGTATGCCCGTCTGTCATTCCTTTACCGCAATTGCTATCAGACCGATATAAAACGAATACTCGTTGTTTGCGTCCGCAACGATGCGTTCATTTGGGCGCGCTGCATCCAGATATCTATAAAGCCCCGGCCGTAAGAACCGAAATGCCTTTCTTGCTAGAAATATCCCGGCTCCGTAAATGGACGAACGCGGAAATTCCAAATGCGACATCGAAAAATCGAGGATCGAAAAAAACGCTCTCGCACCGGTTGTTAACTTTTCAACGCTTTTGACCGTAAAGCCCGCATCGTGAATATCCCGCCTCAAGCCGTCCGCCGTCCAACGCTGAAAATCGTATGGGCAGCCGTGATCGGGAAAATAGCCATGCGTTGTACAGATCAGTTTTCCACCCGATTTGAGAAGACGAAAACATTCGGAAAAATAATTCTTTGGATCGACCAGGTGCTCCGCAACCTGCGATGAAAGCACCAGGTCAAATGTCTCATCCTTTTCGCTTATATTGCTCCGTGCGTCCAACAAATAGTCCAAACGGTCGCCATCCGCCTGCTCTATATCCGCCCGTTTATAAACAGCGTTAGGGAACAACGATCTATATGGCGAACCGCCGCAGCCATAGTCCAAAACCATGATCTTATGGTCACTGCTTTCCCGCTTTAGTGCAATCAATAGATCGGACAGACAAAGATAGTAATAATCCTCAAATTTTGGAGATAAACGAGTGCGCAAATACTCACTCCCTATCAGTTCGTTGGCTGTTCTATTGTCCAGCTTCATGTCTATGTTTGCGCTCGTCCTTTTTTTGCGATAGCGTACACGAGAAAACCAAATCGGGCGCGCCATTTAGCAGTTCCAATCTTGTCTGCCCTTGACTTAATTCCGAAATGTTCTAACGCGGCAGTTAGGGTCTGCCCGTGTTTCGACATTCGGATTCCCCAAAAGGGCGATGAACCGTCGAGGATCGCGGGGGATGCTCCGACAGATTCAACAACCCGTTGAAGCTCAAAAGGCGCAAAACTACGTTCCGGAAAATACTCATAACCTTTTCCGAGAAAGATTTTGCGGACTGTATGGGATAGGTCATAGAAGTTCGGCACTGCCACAATTACACTTCCATTTTGCCCACAAACACGGAAATGTTCCTTAACCATTTCAATGCCCGCTTCGACTGAAAAATGTTCGATCAGACCAAGCGAATAAACAACATCAAAAACACCGTCGGGAAACGGCAGATGAAAGCCGTCGCCGCGAATCATCTTTACGCTGCCGGATTCAAGATCGGCGAGTTCCCGCGTTTTCGCGATTCCATTTTCGTCTGGTTCGACGCCGTAGGAATTACATTTGAGCCGTCCCGCGATAGCCGCAAGCGTATGGCTGCCGCCCGCTCCAACCTCCAACACAGTCGAGCCGGCGGGCACATATCGCGCCATGAGTTCATATATAGGCTCGTGCCAGTCGGCAAAGTAATTGGCCGAATCCCAATTCCATTTTATCGCTGGAAAATTGGGCTGTTCGGTTTCCGTCACTGCCATAGATCTTATTGCTCAACGTCAGCGTTTTTCCGTCCAAACCAATTCGGTGCAGCACCGATCAGCCGGTCGCGGACGAACCTGGATGTCAACGCAGCGGCGACATACGCCGCGAATGTTGTCAGCCCAACGCCGGCCAGTATCTGCAATGTCCCGGTCGAGCCGGAAGCGAAAACAGCCCCAACAAATACCCCGATCACCACCGCCGCAACCGGTAAAAGCAGATCACTGACGAACCAATTAACAAACTCTCCGTTCAAAATCCGTCTGGTCATCAGGGTTACATAGATCAGCAAATACAAGACGTGGACTACAACGATACCTGCCGCACCGCCGACCGCTCCATAGCGCGGAACAAGAAATAAGAGTAACAAAAGAAGCCCGACGACGGCGAAGACATTGGTAAAGAATGTGAGCCGCGTCCAGCCGTGTGCGAGCTGCGCGTAATAGGGTATCCACGCAAGGCAGTTGACGCCGGTTCCGATCGCGATCAGTGTCAGCAGCACATGGCCCTGTTCGGCGACGACCGGGTCTCGCGTCCAAACCAGAAGTATTTCGCGTGAAAATACGGCAAGAATAACAGCCGCGGGAGCGACCAATACGGTAACGAACTGCGCATTCTTGTGAAAGGCACGTCGCAGCCCGGCATCGTCACCCCGTGCCACAAGAGTTGAAAATTCCGGAAACGCAACCTTGCTGACCGAACTGGTCATCATCACAAGTGCGGTCATCGATATCATCGCCGCAAGCGAGTAATATCCAAATGTTTCTAGCGGCACCAACCGGCTCAAAACTATTTTGTCCGTTTGCGTGAGCAAAAGAGCCGTCAACCCGATGCCGGTATTGCCCGCCGCGAAGCGCCAAACGCTTTTTAGGAGTTGGCTGTCAAAGCTCACTTTTTCATTTGCGCTCGGCAAACCCGAGTAAAAGAGGACGGCGGTAGCGATCATCTGTAAGAAAGTTATCCATACCTGCCATATCAAAAACGCCTGCAGAGTAGGCGAGAAAAATGCCAGGACGAATACCGCCCCGACCGAACGGAGCGTACCGAAGACGATCAAGACGACGTTCGATGCAACCTGCCGCTGCATACCGGCAAGGCCACTCAAATAAAACCCGATCGGAAACTGTAGCGCCGAAGCTATTGCCATGATCACGAAGCTTTGCGAAACATCCGACACGCTCAGCACCGATGCGTTTACCCAATAGTTGGCGAATATCGGTGCGAGTACACACAGCAGAACGCCGATAACCACGGCAACCGCCAGGTTGACCAGCGCCAGAGTGCGGGTTAGCTTTCGAAGCTTATTTGCGTAACCCGAGGCGGCGGAATATCGCGCGACCTCGCGGTTAAATGCCGGCGAAAGTCCAAGGTCAAGAAGGAAGAAAAGAGCTTGAAGACTGGTGAAGAATCCGATTATCCCATACGCCTCGACACCAATGTATTCCAGGTAAACGGGAACGAACAATATACCCAACAGCGCGGCCCAGCAACTGCCGATAAAATTGGACATGTAATTCAGCCGCAACGACCGATTTCCGCTTGGATCGCCGATCATTTCAGGCGATTCAATTTCCTGCGGCAGGCTGTGGTTTCTTTCCATTGTTAAAAAAGAGTTCGGCTTCGGCATTGACGCGTTTAACGTAGGCGGTTTCGTTTTTTAGGAATGGGATGATCGAGGCAACAACGGCACGGGATTGTGCCGTTGCACGTCGGCGTTTCTCACTGCCATCCGAGAAAAGATCAGCGATCCGAAGAAACACGAGCTTCGGCATGTGCTCAATACAAAGATAAAGCCCCGTGATAGTGCCTGGAATTTTGCCGAGCCATTCGCGGTGGATCCGCCATGTAATTGCAATACCGAGCCGCGTGGCAACCGCAAGCCGTTCGGTATCGCTTTTGTAAGTAACGCTTGTGAAATGTTCTATCGTCGAGGCCGGCACAACACGAATTTTGAAACCCTTTTCCGCCGTTTCGCGGCAAAGTTGATACTCTTCGCCAAACAGAAAATAATCTTCGCGAAACATTTTGTCTTCGGCTAGGATCGCACGGCGGCAAATGTAACCTGTACCGCCGATATATGCGACATCGAAAGGTTCCGTCCTCCCGCGTCGAAACCGTTCCAGCAGCTTGCGCACTTTGCGGAAGATCATCGATACGAAATACATTTTGAAGAATGTGTGGTCGCGTGGATGCGCTTTTTTTCCGTTCGAAACCGGCACCGCGATGCCGACCGAGTCGTCATTCTCCAACACCTCCAACAGACGTTCGATCGTGCCGGGGAACATGAGCGTGTCCGGGTTCAGCGTCATCACATAGTTTCCCGTACTTTGTCTGTAGCCAATGTTGTTCCCGACCGCAAAGCCGTGGTTATATTCGTTTCGTATGAGACGGATCTCTTGAAACTTTTCCGCGAGACCGCCGATGTCTTCCGTGGAATTGTTATCGACCACGATCACCTCGAAACTGCATTCGGGCTCGTTAGCGTAAATGCTCTCCAGACACTGCTCGAGCAGATCTCTGGTGTTCCAGTTGAGAATGATTATTGAAAGTTTAGTTTCCTGTGCCATCAACCGTTTCTGCGTCGAGCCCAACAACAAATAAAGTCACCGCTCTGCCTGTCGAAAACATGAGCGAGTCGTGCCTTCATTCGTCGCGGTAAAAGCGACAGGCTCATCCTTCGATCCAAAAAGGAACGATCGGTCAACATCGCACCTTCGGCGTCTTCAGCGCGATAAACGTCTTCCAGATCCGGAAGGTCAGTGAGCAGCGTTTCCATTTTCGCCACTTCGAGACCTGAATTGAATACTGCGTCGGCTAATGTTCTTGGCGAAAATCCGAACAAATGCCTCGGAGCGTCCCAATGAAACCAATAACGACCGGCCGCTTTTGCGTTATGACTTTCGGCATTCGGAACCTCGATATAAACGGTCCCGTTCGGTTTTACCAGCTCAAGAACTTTGACAAGCAGAGTAAACGGATCATAGAAATGTTCGAGGGCGTGGCTGATGTGTATGTGGTCAAAGCTCTCGGTTTCAAAAGGTGCGTCAGTGATGTCGCCGCAAAAGATGTCAATGTCGTATTGCTCTTTTGCGGCTTCCTTTGCTTTCGCGCTCAATTCGATTCCGAAAACTTCCCACCCGACGCCTTTCAGCAGCGACAAAAAGGTTCCATTTCCGCAGCCAATATCCAAAACCTTGCCGTTTGGCACAAATTTCGGAAACCGTTTTCCTATTCCGTAAGGCACCCGCGAACCGAGCACCGTCATCACGACCGGACGAATCGCTTTGTCCAACAGGCCGAGCGGCTCGACCTTGTAACCAAAGCTGTCAAGCGCAATGTTCCTTACGCGGTCGCGAAGTCGTTTTGAAAACCCAGTTCGGCCATCGTTACCGCTTCCGTGATAACTGTAATAACTCTCGTCCGGATAAAACCGTGAAATAACCTCGGCTGTCGGCCGGGGACTAAGTCGGACGAGTCCGCACGATGCGCATTTGACGACGCCAAACCGTCCCGGAAGGTGATGCATGCGGTCAATGGCTTCGAATTCCAACGAAGTTTCGCTCGCGCCGCATGCCGGACACGCCGGAACGGTTTCCATTTCTGAAGATGGAAGTTCGCCCAATTTGTGCATCAGTCGGCTGGCTGGTTTTAAAGGGATCATTTGGTCAAAGCAGAAGCGAATCTCAAGCAAATCGCAAGTTTAGCATGCTGTGGCCGCATTACAGCCGTGTTCCACATAACCGCCTTATGCAGCGAACCGGTTGCGTAACCCATTTAGGCGGGCGACGATCCAGTTTCGCTCGTTTGGATCGAGAAGGCTTCGCCACGCAAAGTACGCATAGGCGGCCAAGAAAAGAATGAACGTCAGCCGCAGCCAAACGTATATGCGGTCCGCAAACAATGGAAATAGAACTGCCGGCAAAAAAAGCAGCATAAATCCGAAAAGCAAATACATCGGCCGCCAATTGATGTCCGCTATCGAAACGCCAGAAACGCGATGCGTGAGAAAAGCGACGATCAGCGCATCGACGGCGGTGCGAATGCTCCACGCCGCCGCCGCTCCTTTTATCCCAAACGCGGTCGTAAGGCCAAGCGTCAAGATGATATAAGGCACCAACTCGAACCAATATAGCTTTGCAAGCAAGCCTGTCCGACCGTAGGCGAGCAAAACGCTCAAAGGGATACTTGCCGTCAGATTGAAAAACATTCCAACCAGCAATAAATAAAATGCAGGCGTGCTGTGCTCACCAAAATCGGCACCGCCCCAGATCGAAAGCAGCGGCCTTGCCGCAACGCCCATGGTCGCAACTATCGGAAGCATAACGATTACGTTGATCTTTAACGACCGAACGAAAAGGTTCTTCAATTCACTTTTGCCGTCCCGAGCGTGAAGCTGAGAAAAAGCTGGAACGAGCGATTCGAGTACCGCCGCCGTGAACATCGTTGCAAGCATCGCAAAAGAATATGCCGCCGAATAATAGGCAAGATCCTTTACTGATGCCACGGCCGAAAGCACCGGCTTCTCGAGATGAGTCACAAGTATTCCGCCGACAGTCGAAAAGGCGTAAGGAACGCCGAAACCCAAAAGCGACCAGGATATCGCCCGGTCGAACGTCAATGTCAAAGGCACCCGAACGAACCTAAATAGGATAACGACGTACAACACCAGTGAGATCAAACCTGCAAAAAACAAAAGTGAGACGGCTCCGACTATGCCGTATCCCAGGTACAGTGCAAACGGTATCGCTATCATTGCGACGATGCGAGGCAGCGCGGTGGTGATCGCAACAATGTCGGTGCGAAGCCTTGCCAGAAGAGGTGCCTTTGCGACCGAAATGATCAGATTTATGACGAACGTAACTGCGGCGATCCGAAGTGCCAGACGCGCCTCTTGTATATAAATTGCCGGCACGTTGAATGCCGGGACTATTTCCCCTGCGAACACGATCAAAATGAATACGACGGGTAGTGAACCGCATAAGACGAGAATTGCCGCTGTGCTGACTGTTCGTCGCTCCTTCTCACGATCATCCGTCACGAAAGCACTGCTGCAGAATTTGGTTGCCGCCATCGACATGCCGAGATCGGCAAATGCGAGGAACGCCGGAAGGAGGGCGATCAGAACAAGAACGCCGTAACCTTCGGCCCCAAGCAGACGGATCGTAAACGGAGTTGTGGCCAGTGAAACGGCAACAGGAGTCACCTGGCCCGCAAGCGACCACAAGGAGCTTTTCGCAATCCTGGTAGTCATCCCGGCGGCCGAACGGATTTGGTTCTCAGGCAGCGGGAGTGGGTCGGCTGCGGCGTCGGGTGTCACGATTGAAGTTTATTGATTACGCTCGGCGGGTGTCAAACCCGCCTTCGTATCGCCTTTCTATTGCGGGTGAATCACCCCCTTCGAATCCACGACGAAGGACGGTCATAGCTGGCTAGTCCGCTGGCAACCAGTTGGGACGGAATGCCGCAAGTTCCGGGTGTTCAGAAATATACCCCTCGATGAAAGTTGCCAAATCATCGTTCGATCTTATTTTACCCTTTACGATATGATTTATTAGCTCACGCATTATGACCGTATTGAATGTTCGCTTGAACGAGATCCTTGAGTTGCTGCCCGGGAACTTAACAATAAACGGTACGGTTTGACTCTCTCCTGCTGCCTTCGCTTCGGATGGGTCGAGATGTTTGAACTCTGCCGGCGATTTCCGCCTCCACCAATGATCTGCCGTAACAATAAGTGTCGTCTCGGACAACTGGCCGTTTCGGTCCAACCTCTCGAGGATTTTTGCCAGATTCTCATCCGCAAGCTCCAGGCCGTCAAAGTACTCGGCATTGTAATTCTCCGTATCGATAGATACATACGGTGAGTGCGGAACTGAGAAGTGAAACAACCTGAGATCATAATCTCGCCGATCCGTCATTGATGCTGCATGACCCATCAAATATGTGTTGCGCTGATGTTGACCCGGAGTGTCTTCGGTTTGTCCCCGTTCCAGACGGGTCAAAAGGGCGTTTACCGAAAGCGGATTTCCCAGTGGCATTCCGGCAACCGCGACTCCCCAAATACGCAAACCGCAGTCAAATAAACCTTGACACTTTTGTTTGCGTTGCCACTGCCATTCACCAAACGTATCTTCGGCACCGAAGATGCGTTCATATGGGATGTACCACCCAACGACTCCACTTCGCAATCCGTTGCGGCGAAGATCGTCAATCAAATTTCCTTCATCCGTTCGAAAATAGTCTTTATCGGTTCTACCGGCAAAACCGGTCCACCTCTCGATCAAACCTGGTTCTGACTTCAAGACAGGGCGACCATACAAGAAGCTCGGTATTGATTCTTTTGTGTCCTGCGCGGGTGGCAGGGCACTGTCCGCAACGAACGATGAGGCCATAATTCGGTCGAACGCCGGTGTCTGTATGCGCGGCGGACGTTTAATTAGAGCTGCCTGATCGAGTTCGTCAAAGACTATCCAAACGACCTTATTGGAATCTCCTGATCGCGTCTCAGCGGGTTCGTGCGTTGACGCAATTATTTTCTCTGAAGGCGCTGCCGTAAGCGAAACAGATATACATTGCATAAGAAGGACAACTGCAGCCGGGAATAGCAGCAGCAATAACCCGCGCATCAACTCTACCGTTGAAGCAAGTCTATTTTCGCTTCGCCAACTGATTAAGATGCACACCAGAAGAACGGACAATGGCAATAAATAATTGACGAAAGGATCATCGACCGGCGATACCATTTTGAACAATTCCAAGCTGGACGGTCCGAAAGCGATCGCGGCAAAAAGAAGAAATAGTAGATGAACCTCCATTTTCGTCCGGGGCGTCATCGCACTATCTGAAAGCACCAGAAAGCCGAACAAGACCAAACCGGAGAGTCCGATTAGGAGAAGAAGCGCAGCAGCTTCGATCGGATTGACATCCACCGCCCAACTTCGAATGCCCTCCACAGGAAAAAGTACAGACCTGATCGAGCCAGCGAACAAAAGGCAAGCTGCCGAAACCGAAACGGCGATATGTTTCCATTTTTGAAGCGGTCTCATTTCTTTTTGAGCAGGTAAAGCACGCGGTCGGTTTCGGGGAGCGGTTCGGAGCGGACGATCGTGAAAAATTCGCGTCCAGCGGTTTCAAAGACCTCGCGATTCAGATCGGCGTGAAGGTGGTCGCGACCGCGTGCGATTCGGCGGAACAGAGGATCGGTCGGTGGAACGAATTCGATAATCAGCGAGTCGGTAGTAAGGTCGGCGGCGAGTTTGAGCACTTCGTTGAGCGGTATTCGTTCCTGCACGATAATGTGATGCAAAATCGCAAGCATCATCACGAGATCAAAGCTTCCTTCGGCACGATCGAGGAACGACGGAAGTTCAGAGTTTCGCCAACCCATTCGCGGGCTGGGACGGCTTAGATCGACCACGAGTGGAAGCACATCCAGCTTTTCGGAAACGGCATCACGCCACACCTGTCCGACAACCGCCGGGTCATGGTCAATGCCGACTACTTTCGCCCCCGATCGGGCGGCAAAAAAACTGAAATATCCCGTATTGCAGCCAACGTCCAAAACATGTTTGGGCTGCAATCCATTGACAGCATTCTCGACGAACCGCTGCTTGGCGAGCATGTAGGCCGGAATTGTCGAGACGTTGTGCTCCGTGTAGCCCGTCCATTTCGAATCGCGGCCGGGATCAGGTGACACGCCTGCCAACTGCTTTTCCAATCGGCGAAACGTCTGCCGCATAATGAACTGTGCCTGCTCGGCAGACATCTTCCTGCGTTCGCTGTAAAGGCCGGAAGTTTTTTCCGCTTTGCTTGAAAGCATCTTGGGCAGCGTGACCATTGAAAAGACCTTGGGGTTAAGTTTTGAGGCTCCGGAAAAGTATCCGCCCGCCTCGGCAACATCAAGCCCGTCGCGATTCGAAAGAAAGACCGATCTTAATGAAACCTGGCGCCTCTTGTTTACAAGCAATGGCAGTAGAAACGTATTCACAAACTGTTGGTAAGGCAGCCATATTGGATCGGCACTCTCGCGCTTTTCAAAGGACAGCACGTCGATAAACATCGGTCGCGTTCCATTAAAGAGAATATTGAACGGTGTCGCATCTTTCAGTCCCCAGCCCTTCGTCAATAGGCTCGCGGCAATATCAAGCGTCAGTTCACCGGCTGCGGCGAGCATCTCCGCCGGCCACTCATGCGCGTACGATGGGAACCAAACGCGCGGATGGCTGAGAACTTCGCCATCGCTGACCAACGGTGCGTCCCCATTCAGCAAGGGGGGAACTGATGCAGGATCTACCAGATCAGTCGAAACGATCGTGCCGTCGGCTTCCCAACTCTGCGTAATGTCGAGCGAACGGAATTCGTCCAGCGTTGCATGCGCCTCTTTACTAAGGACGCGAATCACCGACTTGCGGTCAAAGAAAACTCGACCGATCGGATCTCTAAACGAAGCAAATTTCACTTTGGTTTGAATTTAGGAGTTGAGGTCTTTAGGGTTTTCGTTGGATTCGACGGTTTCGGTCTTTGAACCGCCGAAAATACGATATATGAACGAGCGAAAATAGAATCCTGCACCGGCGATCGTCGCAAGCAAAACCTGCAAAAGCATAACGCCCGAACCGGGATCGGTATAAAAAAGAAGTAGTTTCATTGGATTGAACCTGAACTTGGATTAAGTGTTGAGAGAGGTCACGACAAGGAAAAGGCGTGAAACGCCCCACTACAACAAAGGTAACACATCCGTTTTAGGGTTTGGAAGCACTTTTTATGCTCTTATTGCTTCGCTTTCGTCACGTCGTCGAATGTGAAATAAGCGATCGCGGGATCGTGATCTGAAAAGCGTTCGGCTCGCTTGTCGTCATTTCGCATGGATTCCGGGAAATCGGCATTCACGCGTACGAAACCGAAGCCGTTGATATGGTTTTTCAGTGTTTCGCTAATGATGATGTGGTCAAGCGTTTGGGCATTGCCGTCAAACGCATACGAGTAGCGCTGCGGTGCTGCGATGACATCGACGAGGTTGATCATATCGCGTGCAACCAGGTCGTCGGTCGGCATCATAAGCATATCTTTGGCCGACGGCGTTCCTTTTATAGTGCCGATCATATCCATCACGCCGTCGTTAAACTGAAAGGCGTTGAAGTCGCCAACAAGCATGATCCGTTCCGCCGGATTCGCTTTTTGCCTTTCATCTACCCAACGCGCAAGAAACTCGGCCTGCATCTTTTTCTTTAGACGCACATTGTCGGATTGCTTTGGGTCATTGAATCCGAGAAAGGATTTCATGTGGTTTGCAACGACCGTGAACTCGAACGGCTTGCCGGTTTTTGCATCGTCGATAGCGACGCGGATCATCAGCGGCGGACGGTCGTTTAGAAAATTGTCCTCGTCTGTGTTCGCGTTTTTGAATTTCAAGTCCTTTCCGAACTGCTTTGTCTCCAGCACTTTAACGCGGGCCGTTTTGACAATAAATCCAACGTCGATACCGCGTCCGTCGTTTCCGTCAACTAAATATGCGTCGTATTTAGGATCGGGTTTGCCTGCGGCGACAGCGTCTTTATTTATGCGTTCCGCAAGGCGTTTCAGAGCGGCGAGATTTTCGGCTTCTACAATGCCAATAACGTCCGGCGTCTGCATCTGATTACGAATCGCCATCGATATCTTTTTCAGACGCCGCTCAAACGCCTCGGGCGTGAGTACATCTTCCCGAATATCCGGATCATCCTTGTCGTCGAAAAAGTTCTCGAGATTCATTCCCGCAACGGTAAATTGACGTTCATTCGGGACGGGCATCGGCACCGGTTTTCGGGATGAACTGACTTCGATCTTGGCGTTCGGATCAATGTAGATCGTATTCGTTCGGTATGCGTAATGCAGCACGCCCGTGATGCCGCGAATGTTCACGTTTGATGGCACACTATAGGACTTCGCTCCGGTCAACGCGCCGCTGTCGATACGCAGTCGTTCGGGATTGGTATCAAACATCTGCATCTTCGGCGCAGCCGTCTTTAGCCGATCTTTCTCTTTCTGGTCGAATGATAAGTACTCGCCCAGATCGATTCCTGCCGAGCGAAACGGACGCGGGACGCCGTTGACGACGCCATAAAATATGCCATCGGATTCGGCGGAAGCGGCTTTGATATTGACACGGCCGTTAGTCGGTGCGACAACCATCATATCTTCCACCGCTATACGCATCCCTTCAAGACGTTCGAGCTGATCTATTGCACGCGATCTAAAATCAGCGGGAGTAAGCACAATGGCTTTCGGCAATGGATTGCCTTTTGATATCACTTGGACAGAATCCGCTCCCGACTGCATCGAGATCTCGGTGAGTGAAAGAGTGTTCTGGTCGGCACGCGGACGGAATTCTTCGACTGCACCTGTGACCGTTACAAGTGCTCCGATCTCGACCGTGATCGGCGGTTCGCTGCGTGTGAAAACAAAGATGCCTTCTGAGGTCTGCGGATCGGCATCAATCTTATCGTCCGGCGTCTGAAGAAAAAATCCTGTCCTATGACGAGCGGTTACTATACCTGTGGCCTTTACATTTTGTCCGTCGAGCGACGAGGTGTTCTTATTTCGCTGAATCTCAGCAATCGACACCTCGCGCTGTGCCGCCGCATTAATTACGGCCGCAAATAAAACCAACCCTAGCCATGCGGATCGAAACCTCATAATCTGTCCCTTTTCTGTTCAATTATCTCTTGCGTGTTGACCGGCACTTTCGAAAAGAAGTTGTACCCGGTCAGAAGTTCAACAGCATTTACGGTTGTCCGGTATGTTCGCCATTGCTGGCCCTGCGTCAACGGCGGGCCATTCGGCATTATCACGCCAAAAGCTCGGGTTGCTTTGTTAACCCGGCTTAGATCATTGGCACCATTTTGAAGGATCAGTACCACTTTCCAGGTCACGTTCGGAACGGTGATGCGGCCTTGAGCTATCGTGCCTCTGCTTCCCTCACCACCCGAAAAGATATAGATCTCTTTACCGGTGGCAGCCTGTGACCGCAAATAATTTTCAAGATCGTTCCACGGACCCTCATTATTTGGACCGTATTGAGGGATGAGATTCGTCATCAAAAACGTCGCCGAATTATCGGGTATAGATCGCGTCCTGTCGCCTGAAGGGCACATGTGTCCACGTTGATATCCCGAACCTGAATAATCCGTATCCAAAACCTGATACCAACCGGCGGGCAAACTTGTGTCCGGCCGGTAATCGTCCTGCCGGTCAGCCGAACCGATCCACGAACTGTCCAGCCGCCACGCTGTCCAATTCGGTATCGCCCGGCTGCGATTATAGGAAAGCGAATACTGCGGTTTGATCATCAAATAGTTATTCTCATTCGCAACATCAGAGGTCGCATTGGTCGGATTTCCAAGCAGAAGCGGGTCTTCATCAGGCAGCGGAGCATTGATGCTGATGTTCGTGCTGACCGTCACGGTTCGAGCTTGTGCGTCCGTCGCCGTGCCGAAAACCGTTCGAACACCGCCTGTTAAATTCGCGGGGATCGTGTAGCTGAAAGACCACACATTGTCACCGGCCGTCACGTCGCCGTTCGTTCCGTTATCAAAAAACTGCTGCGTCGCCGAGCCGCCTATCGAAAGCAGGTCGCCGATTACATTTATGCCCGTGCTTGGCGGTGTTGCCGCAGGAATCACGGTAACGGTCAACAGCACATTATTGTTCGGTTCAATGGTCGAAGGGTTCGCCGACATTGCCGCAAAGAGATTTGTTCCGCCGCCGCTGCATTGAACTACCACAGAGGAAGTATTTCTCGGCGCCGATGGCGTCACTGTTTCGAAATCCGTTGCGTTGTTATCCGTGTCCTGACAACCGCTCTGCTTTCGGGCCTTGCTGTTGTTGTTCCCAGGAACGGTCGTAGCGGCGCCTTCAACAAAGATGTTTGTCGCAGTTCCCCAACCCATCCCGTCAATGATCGCGTCAGAACTGTTTCGTATCGCAAGGCCGCCACCGTTCTGTCCCATCGAACAAGCACAAACCGAGGGATTATAAATAAGGTTTGCGGGCGTCGGCCCGTCGTAACTGGGCGTTGCAATCAAATAGAAACCGCCGGGAGGAACAATTGTACTGGTTGTCCACTGTGCCATTGGCCCTACGTCATTTGATCCCGTAGCGGAGCGATAGACAACCTTGTATCCGTTAAGATCTATCGGCGCGGCACTCGTGTTGTGGATCTCTATGAACTCGTCTTCGGCAACTCCGCCTCCCGCTTGAAACTGGCTGATCACCAAATGTGGAGACACGGCGACTCGATCCTGGGCTGAGGTTTGCAAAGTAACCACGCACGCAGTGACAGCAAAAATAGATGCAAAAATACCGACCAATAATTTTTTCATTAAGACCACCGGACCAATTCAATGCAGGGAAGTTGGGTGCAATCATTATTTTTACCACAATGCGGCAGGGTTTGGAATTTCCAGCACCAATAGTTTAGGCGTTTGAAACACGTCCATCGAGCGTTTCGATCCTGCGTTCAATGAACCGCCGCAAGGGGTTGTTTGACGTTTGGGCTAGCGCACACCGTAGCTCGGCAACCGCACTTGCTCTGTTTCCGGTCTTTTCAAGCAGGTGAGCTTTCGTGATGTGAAAGAGATTAAATTTCGACGGCTTTAAGATTTCCAGTGCCTTTAGTGCGGATGACGCGCCAAAAAGCTTTTCTATTACGACTATCCTGTTCAGTTCGGCCACGGGTGAGAATTTGCGTCGTTGGAGTTCATCGTAGCATTCGAGAATGCGCCGCCAGTCGGTCGAGCCAAAGTCGGGAGCCAGCGCATGAACGGCGGCGATCTCTGCTTCAAGATGATAGTCGCTCAATTCGTCCCCCGATGCTGAAATGCGAAAGTAGTGCAGTCCGGCGGCTAGCATCTTCTTGTCCCAAAGACCACGATCCTGATCTTCCAGCAGCAGCAGTTCACCGCTTTGGTCGATGCGTGTTTCGAGCCGTGCGGCTTGAAACAAAAAGATTGCCAATAGCGCGTGTGCTTTCGGCGAAGCCGTTCGCGGATGGGCAGCAACTATCGACGCAAGGCGTATCGCTTCAAAACAAAGATCTTTGCGGACAAGCTCATCGCCCTCGCTCGCCGCGTAACCTTCATTGAACATCAGATAGAGAACCTTGAGAACGGCCTCGCTTCGTTCGGCAAGCTGATTTTGTGACGGTATCTCAAAAACCGAAACGCTTTCACGCAACTTTGTCTTTGATCGTGTCAGCATTTTCGCGACCGATTCATCGTTCGAAAGAAATGCTCGTGCGATCTCGGCAACACTGAACCCGCCGACGGTTTTCAACGTCAGGGCAATGCGCGCGTCAGGCGAGATCGCGGGATGACAGCACGCAAAGATCATTCGCAGTTCGTCTTCTTCGATCTCGCCGCCAAGCATGGAATCGTGTGTGTTGCTGACACTCTCGGTCTCTTCACCGATCGGCTCGCTTCGATTTGCACGCCGAACATTGTCGATCACGCGATTCTTTGCGGTCTCTATCAGCCACGCACGACCGTTCGCAGGTTCGCCCGTAAACGGCCACTTCTTCATCGCGGACACGAGCGCGTCCTGAACCGAATCTTCGATCAGTTCGAGGTGTTGAAATCCGAAAAGCCGCGTCAAAATCGAAACCATCTGCCCGGCGTGACGCCTGAACAGATGGTCTATCGAATCGCGAATCTCGATGTTTTGCTCGTTGAGCATTTTTCTAATGCACGGCTTCGATCTCACGAAGCTCGATCCGTCCGCCGTATTTTAGATGTGGACAGCCTTTTGAGATCTCAACGGCTTCATCGTAACCATCAGCATTGATCGTGAAAAATCCGCCGATAACTTCTTTTGCCTCTGAAAACGGTCCGTCAGTTACGCGTATGTCTCCGTTCGAGCCCGAAAGATGTTTGCCGCCTTCATCCTTTAATTTTTCGCCGCCGACAAGCTTTCCGTCTCCCGCTACCTTGTGCCGCCACGCGACATATTCCCCGATAACGGCCTCGATCTGTTCGGGCGAAAACTGCGTGAAATCTGCGGGCTGCTCGTGCAGCAATAACATATAGTTTGGCATACTTTTTCTCCGTTAATTCTACGTTCTATTTTGTCGAGCGTTTCATTTTGAACGCCTCTTCCTTTAGTGTTCCGTCTTTTTGTCGAAGAGCAAGATAGATGTTCATCTCTCCGCCTCCTGCGTTTTCAAACGTCAGGCCGTTGAAATGCACACGCTTGCCTTCGCGTTTTACGAATTTGAAATCGACCGACTTGTCTTTCTCTTCCCAACCGACAAGGCTTGGGCTGAAGTGTTTTAGCCGCAAGATAATCGAACCTTCCTGCTCCATCATCCACATCATTTCGTAAAACGCGGGCTTCTCGTCTTTTATAAGGCGATAGGTCCCGACCATGATGCCGCCCGCGGGCTTACTCCACGTTTCTTCCGAAACGCCGCCGAGGCCCGTGCCGACCCAACTTCCGGCGATCCATTCCATCTCGGTAATCGTCGCCTTTTCGCCCGCCGTACCTTCAGCGAGCTTTAATGTGTTCTCGGTATTCTTAACCTGAGCGTTGCTAAAGCCTGTAAACACAATGAATGCAGCTATCGTCAAAATGATGTTTTTCATCTCGTTTTTTTCCTTCAATGGATAGACGAATGCCGGGGCTGAAAATGGACATCAGGGCAAAAAAATGCAGAGCCCACGCGTGAGGAATGGCGTAACACGGAGCTGAATGTTACGCGCTTGCGTACGCGCGGGCTTCTGCAATTGTTACCGAACCGGACGCGGGTATGAAACCGGACTTCTGTTACCCGTTTTGTCCACGGCGCGAACGCCGAAGAAGTAGTTGTCCTTTGACATCGCTTTTACAACATGAGTTGTTTCCGTCCCCGCCGGAATGGTGTTGGTCCATTCGGCGGCAGTTGTGTCGCGATAGACAATCTCATAACCGGCGATATCCGCATCTCTATTCGCGTCCCATTTCAGCTCGGTGTTGTTGTTCAAGCGATTTACGATCGTGACGTTCTTTGGCCGGGCCGGTGCGTTTGCAAGCGAGGCAAGGGCGATCAGGTTTACGCGGGCGACATTCGCCGTGTATTCAAAATCGACAAACTCCGGTGTATCACCGTAAAAAACACCCGCTTCGGTGCGAACATTTTGATGCTGATGCGTGTAATCTTCATCGACCTCCGTCACGCGAACCGCGGTAAATCCGCGTTCGAGAAAAGGAATGTGGTCGCCGCCGCGGCTGTAGCGGTCGCGCCGATAGATCATCCACACTTTAAAGGTTTTCATGTATCGATCCGACTGTTCTTTGATATATCGGGCAAGCTGACGGGACGCGGAATCGTTCTCGCCGCCGACGCTGCGGCGTGTAGTTGCCTGCTGCGTGGTCTCGTCTGACGGGACACCTTCACTGAAGACGCGGACACGATTTCGGTTCGGCGATTTTTTCATCGTAGTCACACCGCCGACGATGTCGTTGGTGAACATTCCCTCGATGTCGATCTTTTTCTCCAGGGCCTGCTGTGCATAATACGTTGCACCAAGAAGTCCCTGCTCTTCGCCGGGTACGGTCATAAAAACGATGGTCGCGTCGTATTTTCGCTTCGACATAACGCGGGCCAGTTCGATAACGGCAGCCGTTCCGGATGCGTCATCATTAGCGCCCGGAGCATCGCATTTCGCATCGGTCGGCAACGTACACATCGAATCGTAGTGGCCGGAGACCACATAATATCTTTCCGGGTTCGTTGTTCCTTTCAGCGTCGCGACGACATTCGTCAGCGTCGTTGGTTCGGGAACCCGAGCGGCTTTGGCCTGCAGAAAGCTCTGCTTCTCGACCGTCATACATCCGCCGCAATCGGCATTGATCTTCTGCATTTCAGCGAAGACCCAATCGCGCGCTGCTCCGATGCCGCGTGCCGGGTTGTCCTGCTCGGAAAGCGTATTCCGCGTGCCGAACGAGACGAGTTTGCGGATGGAGGTTTCTATATTCTTCGCGGAAACCTCTTTGATCATTTTTTGGATCTCAGGGTCCGGTTTAGTTGTTTGTCCGCAGATACTTACCGCCGTAAGAGCGACGAAGATCGAAAGAACTATTGTTTGTCGTTTCATTTTCTTGTTTAATTGAATTCGTTTTTGCGCTATAAATTTACGTTCAAACCTACCGCTTCTGCAAGTTGATGGCCTGTTTTGTGATTGGTTTTCGTCCTTCAAGGAGAAAAGAGGCAGCCGAGATGTTCAGGTTTACTTCAGCAAGAATTCATACATTCCTAAAGAATTCCTGTTCTTCTTTGGCTAATGTCGAGGTATAAACTCGTGGGATTTCTCGCCCCGGATGGAGGTAAATATATGAAAGTGTTCATTTTAGTTCTTGTACTCGTTTCTTTTTCTTTTGCACAGCATGGCAATGGTTCGCATAGCACGCAGCCGAAACCTACCGTTTGGCTTGATAACGGTCTTGGCAACGTCGATCATCCCGTGACCACAAAAAACACCGAGGCTCAGAAATATTTCAACCAGGGCCTTGCATATATGTATGCGTTTAATCATGCAGAGGGCATCAATTCGTTCAAACACGCCGCAGAACTCGACCCAAATCTCGCAATGGCGTATTGGGGAATCTCGCTCGGTCTGGGTTCGAATTACAACGTAACGGCTGACGAAGCATCGCTTGCCGACGCCTTCGCTAATCTGCAAAAGGCGATCGCTCTTGCCCCGAAAGCATCACAGGCAGATCGCGATTACATCGACGCATTGACAAAGCGTTACGCCAAAGATCCTAAGACCGACGGTAAGGTTTTAGGAGCAAGCTACAAGGCTGCCATGGCAGAACTTGTCAAAAAATATCCGGACGACCTTGATGCCGCAACGCTTTACGCGGAAAGCATGATGAACCTGCGTCCGTGGCAGCTTTGGTCGCTTGATGGCAAACCGGCTGAAGGAACAATGGAGATCATCGCGGTTCTTGAAGGCGTGCTGAAACGCAATCCGAATCACACGGGTGCGAATCATTACTACATCCACGCCGTCGAAGCCTCGCCGAATGCCGAACGCGGTCTTGCCCCCGCAATGCGGTTAGGAAGTCTGGCGCCAAACGCCGGACATCTCGTTCACATGCCGTCGCATATCTATCTGCGAACCGGCGATTGGGAAGAGGCCGTGAAAAGCAATGACCTCGCCATTGAAGCAGACCGCAACTATCAGCTAAAGAGCGGCTCCAGCGGGCTGTATATGATGATGTATTACAACCACAACATCCATATGCTCGCCTCGTCGCACGCCGCGAACGGTAACTACGCCGGGTCGATCAAAGCGGCGAACGATCTTGCGGTAAACGTCGGACCGAACGTGAAGGCAATGGCGATGCTCGAAATGTTTATGCCGTATCCGATCATCGCAAATGTGCGGTTTCAAAAGTGGGACGAAGTTTTGGCTTATCCGAAACCTGCTGACCATATGTTGACGACGATCGCACATTGGCACTTCTCACGCGGGCTGGCTTTTGCCGAACGCAAGAAAACCGCCGATGCAGAGAAGGAACTTACTGCTTTGCGTGAACTTGCGAAAAAGATACCGGCTGAGGCCATGTTGTTCACGACGCCGGTTAGCGTAGCATTGAAAGTTGCAGACGAGATGCTCGCCGGCGATATCGCACTTTCAAAGGGTGATCGGAAAACCGCGATCGACCTTCTCCGTGCCGCCGCGATGTCTGAGGCCAAGGTAAACTACGCCGAACCGCCTGACTGGGATATTCCGGTTCGCGAATGGCTTGGTCGAGCGTTGTTGATGGACGGACAATCTGTCGAAGCAGAGAAAACCTATCGTGAAGAAATCGAACGCAGGCCGCAAAACGGACGTGCTCTATTCGGGCTCGCAGAAGCGCTTAGAAAACAAGGCAAGGCGTCTTCGGCGGATCTGGTACAGCGCGAGTTTGAACGCATCTGGGTGGGTTCGGATACCAAGCTTGAGACTGCGTGGTTCAATAAATGATCAGCGGCCGATTATATCGAACGCCTGCAGCTTGCTGCCGTCTGATGAATAAAGCAGTTGTTCGATCTCATCGACAAAAAACCCAGCGTCGGGATCGGAGTTCAAAATGAACCTCTGGTCCCGGCCATTATGAATGTTCACGCCGACGAGCCCTTTCTTATTGAAGGGCTTTTCAAGATCCGTATAAAAATACATATGGTCTCCGCGAAGTTCCGCGAGCCGTCGCCGTTTCATCAGGTGATTTGAAAGGCGCTCGGCATAGCGGACAGGATCGAGCCGGTCGAGAATACTCTCCTGAACGTCTTCACGCGAGGGCGCGATTCGGCCAAGTAAGTTGACCGACGGCCGCTGGATTTGAAGCCCGTTGATCCGGTTTAACGCTCCCGGAATGCGTGCGATCGAACCGTATGCGTATATGCGCTGCGTCACATAATTCCTTGCAGCATTCGCGGCGACGGTTGTGAGATCGAACGAACCGAAACGCATTTTCAGTCCCGACCAACGAAACGAATTTATTGTTCGATAAACATTCATCCCGCCGCGTGCAAAATTGAAAGCAGGGGTTGCGACGCCGCCGTAACGGAAATAGATAGCGGCCGCACGCAGGGCAATCCCTGCCATCACTCGCAGCAACCCACGAGCGGGTGCTTTGTGCTTTACACGCCATAATTCACGCGAAATTGCAGAAGCCCGCACGTCAGTAAGGGCGTAACGAACATCTGAATGCGAGATCTCCATCTTTGAACCAACCTGCGTTTGGTCATTGATCTCGAACGCAGCGATCTCATCCCGTCCGCCGACGACCAGGTTTCCGCTTTCGTTGGTGATCACAAACTGTGCCTTTTCGACCTTGTGTTCCCATTTGTTTGTCCGTTTTCCGGTCTCGGCATCGAGGATCATCAGATCGTCTTTATCTGCGATCGCTATCTCGTTTCGGCTGCGGAAAATAAAATTCGTCAGTCCTTTGTCCGCTCCTTTGTAACGCCATTTCGTTTTGCCTGTCTTGGCATCAATGGCCGAGACGCCATAAGGGCCTTTCGACACAATCTCGCCGTCGTTGAGCCGCGTGAATTGACCGCCCGTGCGTATGAAAAGCGTGTCACCGAGCAGCGCCATTTCGGCGCAGATACCGACGTCGTCGGCCTTCCAATCTGATTCACCCGTTTGCCGGTTTACCGCTCTGATTCGGCCGCGACCTGAAACAAAGACATGTGTATCGTTAAATACCGGATCGGCTTCGGTCAGTGCCAAACCGCCCTCATTGATCTTGAATTTTTCGCGTTCTTTTTCTTTTCCGGTCCGCGCGTCGTAGCTTGTTGCACCTTCATAGAAAAGATATAGTCGCCCGTCTAGCAGCAGCGGTGCTCGGTAATTGTCGAGCGTAAATGCGACCTCGCCTTCACGAAAACGTGCCGGCATCATCTCGATGCTGGAATCAAAATCTTTCTTCCAAAGCTCTTCACCATCGGATAATTGCAGAACATGAACGATGGGTTTGCGTTTGAGGTCAGAGCCAAATGGGCCCTTCGCATCCTTGACCATCACGACCGTCAGCAGATCGCTTTCGGGGTCGAGAGCAAGCTGCATCACATCGCCTTTTACCTTTTCGCTTTCCCAAATTCGCGCGCCGGAAAAAAGATCGACAGCCTCAAGCCGAGACTTGCTGCCGAGATCGCGCGAAAAAAGTATCAGGTCGGTGTTTGGAACGGGAGTTATCGCGGTTTCATTTATCTTGCCCGTGTCACGCCGCCAAAGAACAGAGCCGGTCTGGCCGTCAACAGCATAAAGCCTCTTTTCAGTCCCGGCCAAAACGACGCCGTATTCGGTGGACTGGTAAAAAACTATTTTCGAATCGAGGTTCGCCTGCCAAGCCGGTTGCGCCAAGGCAAAAGAGGCAAAAAAGCAACTGATACAAAACAGCAAGACCAGTGTTTTCATAGGAATATATTAGCAAATCGGCGGTTTGTTTACTGACAACTCGGCAATTTGTGATTTCATCAAATAATTACGATGACCATCGTCGCCGACCGATCAGCAAACAGCCTTGGGCCGGCGTTCAAGGAGGTTTTATGAATTACAGGAAAAGGTTAGGAGTTTTGATTTTTTCTTTGTTGCTCACGGGTGGAGTAATTGCGCTCGGTACGCCTGATGTATCCGCGCAAAGGACTGTAAGGCGTGTTGTTTATCGTCCTATCATTGTGAGACGGCCATACATTTATCGTGGTTGGTATGATCCGTTTTACGATCCGTATTTTTACGATCCTTATCTAAGAGAACGCCGCGATCGGTACTATGCTGAGCAAAGGGTCGCCCGCGAACGCCGGGACATGGCTGAGCACCGTGAAAAATATTCAGCCGATGGATATATCGATGAAAAGGAACGGAAACAAATGATCAGCGACCGAGAGCAGTTGGCAAAAGCTCAGCGTGATCTGAGACGATATACTAGACGATATTAAGGTTGAAAATCGTTGTCGGACAGAATTTCTATTGAATGCGATAAGCTTTGCCGTTCCAGACAACAACGACGAGGCCGCCGATACTGTCGGCGATCGAGCGAAGCCCGCCGTCTAGTTTGCGGTATTCGTCCGTTCCGCGGCGAACATTCTTTGTCGATTGGCCGCGAAATGTTGTGTCGTACCAAGCACCTTGTTTGAGTTCAAAAGTCTTGCCGCCTACCGTTCGACGACCAGAGGTAGAATCACCTCGCGCAGGAGCAGGTGATTCTGCTTTTTTTGCTTTCATTGCCGGACCATCGTTGTATGAACGATTGTCACGTTGAATGGTGCTTCGGCTCGGGCCAGAATCTTTCGTATTGCCGGAACCCGGCGACATCTGATTCAATTGCTGTTCACGCACATTCTTAGCGTCCGCATCTTGTTTGCGAGCTTCTTGTTCATTTAATTCACGCTTATCTTCGACCCGCATGCGACTTTCGTCAGCGGAAGATTTTGCAACTTCTTTTGGAGCCGGTTGGCCGCCGGCAACCGACACACCGTCCGTTACGATCGGACTCGAAGCTGAATTGGATGCACTTCCTGTCGCGGGAACGCTCAACATCGGCGCCGGTGGCGGCGGAGCCGAAACGATCCCGGCATCACTTTCCGTCGGCATATCGGACGATCCAACTGAACGCGGTATCTCACCGGCTGTGTTGCTTGAAGTATTCGCTGCATTAGACGTCGCATTCGAGTTTGATGCGGTTGCCATCGGAGCATCAAATGCATCCGGCTCGCGCTCAGCTTGCGTACCTGCAATTTGAGACACAGTCGCTAAATCGCCGGAACTCATATTCTGAAACGCCACAAACCCGATCAGACCTCCAAAGAATAGGATCAATCCGCCGAACGTATAAGCAAGATTCGGCGTCGTAAAGAGTTTTCGATACCAAAGGATCGTAGCCGAAACACTCGGCGCGACTGTGGCCGCAGCCAATTCGGGCTCAGCCTCGGCATTCATCAAGATCATGCTTGAAAGCGTCTTTCGACAGGGGTCGCACTCCGCAAGATGCTCGGTATAGATGCGACGGCTTTTTTCGGGCAAGGCATTTTCCGCGAACGCATTTAACGCGTCAGCGTCAAGATGCAGCTTCGCCGTGTCGCCCATGAGCACACCCCGCGTTGCCGACCGCCGCAGCATTGCATCAATTTCCTTGTCGAATTCAAGTTCCATCTTCTTTTAGCCAGCCACAGAGGGCACAGAGTTCAGTCAAGTTCTAAGAATTTACAGTGGCATCATGACCCAAACCATGTTCATCCTGTCTATCCTGTTTGAAACCTCTGTGCCTACCGCGACTCAGGTTTCGTAGCCCAATTAAAGAACGCCCGACATCATAAAATCTTGCATCAGTGCCGCTAACACTAATAATGCCAACATTTTCTCAAGACTGACGCCCAGCTTTGAGGCCGCATCGGCAAGATATTTTTTCACCTCGCTGTCGCTCCAGCCGTGGTTCTTTTTCAATTCTTTCTCGACCAATTTGCGAATATCTGTCTGTACCCTGACTAGCTTTCGGCTCGCTGTAGCTTCGTGATAGTTGAAGGTGGCCGCAATGTCTTTTAGTTTCAGATCGTCGAAATAATAGAGTTTCAGGATAAGTTTATCTTCCGCGTCGAGCGAATCGACTGCCCCGCTCAACGCCGCCGAAACGTCATCAGCAGTCTGCTGTTCACTGAACAATTCCTCCGGGCTTTGACCGTGTTGAACGACTAGGTTATTACCAGAATGATTTGACGACTCTTCTGCCAGATTCTCAAACTCACGCGTCTCTTCGATCTGCACATATTTCGACTGCTTTCGATACTGATCGACCGCAAGCTGCGAGACCACGGCACGCAGCCAACCCGCTAAACTCCCTCGCCCTGAATAATACGCTAATTTGCTCTTCTTGTTGCCGTCGGCGTCTTGACGGAGACCGTATAGCTCGGCCCAGATCGACGATGCAAGATCTTCCGCATCCTCTGTATTCGAAGATATCTTCCTCGCCGCCGATTTCACCGTCGAATCAAAATTCGCAACCAGATCTTCCCAAGCCTTTTCGTCGCCCTTTTCGCATGCGATGATAAGACAAAGATCATCCGCACGAATTTCATCGACAAACGCCGTAACATCTTTGTGCTCTACGGTTAGTCCTTCCTGAAATAGGTATTTCCCGAGAGCCTTATCGACCCTCGGCCGGAGATCGACCGCTGCCAACCCACGCACATTTTCGGCGCGAGAGATCAAACGCGTGACCGCGTCGCGGATCGCCGAATCATATTTTTCTGTCGCCTGGGTCATCAAAGAAGTTTGGAGAATTCTAGCATTCTTTGGATGTGAGCAGTAGCTTTAGAGTTCGACGCTGACGCTTGCGCCGCGCCGCAGAGCCGGCGCAACCGGCGCAAGGCGGCGCAACAACCACGGTTTCCGCCTCCTTCCACTCATCACCCATATAATCGCTCGCCCGCAACTCTGTTAACTCTTCCATCTCTTCCATCCGTCGTCCGTTTGCTCACTAATCAAATAAAAAACGTCCGTCGCATATTATGAACGATTGTATGATAGATTGCAAGATGTTTTATCAATGCGACGATATATTTGCAAGCTGGAACATAAAGTCCTCGTCCCGATAGACTCAAAAGTGCTAGAATTTATGGCAAATGGAAGTTACTGTTTCAATTCCAGATAAGTTTGTTCTTCCGACTAGGCCGGACAGCGATCTTTCGCGCTATGTTCTTGAAGCCTATGCAATAGAAAGCTATCGTCAAGAAAACATGAGTCTCGGCCAAATCGCTGAGATGCTTGGTTTTTCCATCGATGAGACTCACGCATTTCTGAAAGAACACAACACACCGCTGAATTACGATCGTGAAGATCTGGCCCGAGATCGCCGGACGGTCGAGATGTTCCTGAAAAAATGATCGTCGTTTCGGATACGACTCCGATCCATTACCTAATTCTCACTGGCCACGAATCGATCCTGCCCGACCTTTTCGATGACGTCATCATTCCCGACGCTGTGGTCTCGGAAATGAGTCATCACAACGCACCAGCAAGAATTCGGGATTGGGTTTCCGCAAAACCAAACTGGGCAATTGTCAGATCTGGCTCCGACGAACTGCTTTCGCGGATACACGGGTTAGGAAGGGGTGAAACCTCGGCTATAGCCATAGCAATTGAGGTGCAAGCTGACGCCGTTCTTTTGGACGACCGTAAAGCGATCCGTGAGGCTGACCGAAACGGCTTGAGCATTTTGACGACTTTCGGTCTTCTCGAATTGGCGTCACGCAAGAGTCTGATCGATTTTGAACAAGCAGTTAAATCACTATCAACGACCAATTTTCACCTGCCGCCCGACAAGATTGTTCAGGAATATCTCCGCAGAAACAGATAACAGATTTATTTCAGGTGCTTGTGCAGATACGAAATGATCTTGTAACCGGCAAGATAGACCCACGGTTTTTCGCCTAGCGTGTAATGGCCGCAGGGGAGGGCGACCTCGCTGTGCGGGATGTTGTTGCGGCGCAAGGCATCCATCGTGTCGATGGAAAGATCGACGGGGAAGCTGAGGTCGTATTTTGTATAGATGTAACGCTGCGGTCGCCACGGCTGAGCGGCAAGTTTTTCCATATACGCCATCGGCGAAACGGGCAGCCAATATTCGCGGAGCTCGTCGAGCGTGAGATTTTCACCGAGGCTTTCGCGGACGTGATAGGTCGAAAGGCCGTGCCATACGACATCGGCCATGTAGCCCGAGACGTGATTGAATACAGCGGCGTTGATGCGAGAATCGTGCACAAACGCTAGGAACGCAACGCACGAACCGATACTCGTTCCGACGATACCAACTTTCTCGTAACCTTGTTCTTTCAACCAGGAAACCGCTGCCCGCGTGTCTGCGACCGCTTGCCTTATCGACTGAAGCGAACGGCCGACGTTCGGAGCCACAAGGTGGTCGGCACGCTCAAGCTCGGGCGGCATACGCTCTTCGTGATACGGCAGCGTCAAACGCAACGCCGACAAGCCGACCTTGTTGAAATATTTTCCAAGATCAAAGTACGTTCCGGCTTTGGCGTTCCAATGCGGAAGCACCACAACCGCCGCTCGTTTGTTCTTATGCGGAAAATACGTCGCGATGGCCGTGTTGTTTTCTACCGAAAGTGTCTCGACGGCGCTCTTCCATGCCAAAACTGGAATTTCCGTCTGTACGACCGGCTTCTTCAGTTCGCCTGCGTTCATAGACGCAGCAGAAGGATAAAGCCGCTTCTCAAGACTGAATTCGATGCCTCCCGGAGCCGCAAAATACTCGTCGCCGTTTTCGATCACATGCCGCGAATGGTCGGCTAATATCGTGCGCGGGTCGTCGCCGTTAACGTGGTCCGAAACGAACTCCGCACCCCAGCCAAACGGCTGCACAACGCGGTTGTCGTTCAACATCGCGTAATAGCGTTCGCGTTTGTGCATGTAGTTCTTCAACATCTATATGCATTCTAACCGCAGATGAACGCGGATGAACACAGATGAAAAGCAATTTCTTCGATCTGCGTATATTTGCGTTAATCTGCGGTTGATATTCTTCAGGCCGCGGCGGAATGCGTCTTATTCAGGACCTTCTCGTAGAACGCTATGTACTGCGGAATTATCTTCTCGGTGCTGTAACGCTCGACGGCCAGCTCGCGACCGCGTTGACCGAAAGCGTGACGCATATCGTCATCGCGAAGCAGCTTTATCGTGTCCGCCGCCATTTTTTCAACGTCGCCTACATCGCTCAAGAAGCCGGATTCTCCGTCATTGACGACCTCGGGAATACCGCCGATGCGCGTCGCGATCACGGGCATTTCGCACGCCTGGGCTTCGAGTGCTGCAAGACCGAAAGACTCCAGTTCCGACGGCAGCAAAAAGATATCGGACACGCCGAGATAATCCGGAATGTTTGCCTGTTTGCCCACAAAGATCGCGTAATCCTTCACGCCTTTTTGTTCAGCTCGATACGCGACCGCCGAACGCTCCGGCCCGTCGCCGACCATCACCAAGCGCGCATTTTCGCCGGCCTCGCGAGCCTTTGCAAGGATATCGATGCAGTCCGCCGGACGCTTAACCGCACGAAAATTTGAAACGTGGATCAGAAGCTTTTCGCCGTTCGGCGCGAGCTCGCTGCGAAGCGGTGCGTCAGGCGTTTTCATGTAATGGTTTGGACAGATGAAATTCGGTATAACTTCGATCTCATCAAAATCAAAGGTCTCGATCGTAGCTTTTTTCAGAAACCGCGAAACCGCCGTCACTCCATCCGATTGCTGCAAGCCATATCGAGTGATCGGCAAATAGCTTCGGTCGGCTCCGACAAGCGTGATGTCCGTGCCGTGCAGCGTTGTTATCACCGGCACATATCGTTTTTCCTTGATCGATTCGCGGGCCAAGATCGCCGAGATCGAATGCGGGATCGCATAATGCACGTGGAGCAGATCGAGCTTTTCGGCACGCGCAACGGTTGCCATCTTCGTCGCAAGCGCAAGGTCGTACGGCTGATGCTCGAACAAGGCGTACGACATCATCTCAACCTCGTGAAAATGCACCCGTTCGTTCAACTCCGTCACGCGCGTCGGCAGAACCGAAGAAATAAAGTGGACGTTGTGGCCACGCTCCGCCAGATCGCGCCCCAATTCCGAGCCGACTATGCCGCTGCCGCCGTATGTCGGATAAACCGTAATGCCGATATTCATCTGTTATTAGTCTAGCGAGTCGAAACGAGAAGTCTAGTGAGTCTCGAGAGTCTAGGGAGTCTAGGGAGTCTTGGAAGTCACGGCCTTCGCTTCCTTACTAAGTATATTATTCCTTTGTTGTCGTCAGTAAACAAAAACGAATTTGGGCCGAGTCGCATAATGTCGCACGGGCGACCGTTCACAACACCTTTTGTGAGAAAGCCTGTCACGAAATCCTGCAGTTTTTCGCCCTTTCGCATTATCACGATCTTGTAGCCGTGGCCGATAGCCTTATTCGTAGAACCATGAAGCGAAACCAGAAAGGCATTTTGAAAAACTGCTGGCGAGGCTGCGTCGAAATAATCGAAGCCGAGTGCCGAGCTTCGCGCGGGAAAAAACGCATAAGGTGCTATGACGCCTCCGCAACCGCTGCGTCGTTTTATTTTTAGGTCGGGAAATATTTTCCCGTTCGAAGAATAACAATACGGCCATCCGTAATCCGCTCCATCGCGCAGAGCATAGAATGTCTCGTCAGGTTTCTGCAAACCGAGATGATCGGAACCTTGGTTTGTAGCAAAAAGGTTATTCGCAACCCATTTTATGCTGACAGCGTTGCGCAAGCCTTTCGCGAAAATACGCTGGTCGCTGCCGTCCGGGTTCATTTCTAAAACCGTCGCACGCACTTCTTCTTTCTCTTCACACGAGTTGCAGCTTGAACCGACTGAAACGTACATTTTGCCGTTCGGGGCGAACGCGATCGTCCTTGTCAGGTGCCATCCGCCATACTTATAACTCAAGCCGTAGTCGGGAAATGTCGCAATCGTTTCAGGCCGGTTGTCAGTTGGCTTCTCTTCACCAGGCGTAAATTTTCGCCGCGCCAGTTTTCCGGTCTCGGCGATGTAGATCCAATCAATGCCTTGCCCGTCACGATAAAACTGAACACTATTCGGATTGTGCAAACCGGTCAGATACGGAACAGCTTTCGCGAATTTGCCGGTGCGTTCATTCCAACCATCGAGTATGTAAATGACCCCACGTTTGTTATCCGTTAGGTTGTACATATCCGTAACAAATATGCGTCCGTCAGGAGACTTTGCAAAAAAGCGAATGCGTTTCAAGCCCTCCACCGCCGGGATCACCTCAAACTCCGCTGGTAGATTGAATGTGAAACTGCGACCTGCTTTCGTTATCACCTTTTGCGGTACGAGGCGAGGCTGCGCTATCGCCATATTTGCAAGCACCAGCGTCGAAATAACCAAAAGCGATCTGAAAATATCTGTGTGCATCTGTGTTAATCTGTGGCGAAATCTTATGAATACCGAAAAGTTCCTCGTCAAAGAAGGCTCGAAGCTCAACCTTTCAAAACACGCGACCGATTTCACCGGCGATTATACCGACAAAAAGCAAGCTGTGAAAGATTTGCAAGAAAATGTCGCTCGGATGCGCGAGCTGCAGGACGTGCTTTACGCACAGGATGTTCATTCGCTGCTTGTGATCTTTCAGGCGATGGATGCCGCCGGAAAAGACGGTGCGATCGAACACGTAATGAGCGGTGTAAATCCGCAGGGCTGTCACGTCGTGTCGTTCAAACAGCCCTCAAGCGAAGAACGCGACCACGATTATCTTTGGCGCCATCAAAAGGCGTTGCCTGAACGCGGAAAGATCGGCATCTTTAACCGCTCCCATTACGAAGAGGTACTGGTCGTTCGCGTTCATCCCGAAATCCTTCAAAGCGCTCAAATGGAGCCCGAACTAAAGGATGACAAAGACATCTGGCAAAAACGCTTCAGGCACATCCGCGACTGGGAAGATCACCTCGCCGAAAACGGCACGCACATACTGAAATTCTTTCTTAATGTTTCCAAAGACGAACAGAAACAGCGCTTTCTCGACCGCATAAACGAACCGGAAAAGAACTGGAAGTTCGCAATGGGAGACGTAAAGGAACGAGCACACTGGGACGAATATATGAAAGCCTACACCGAGGCGATGCAGGCAACATCAACCCAAAACGCGCCATGGTACGTCATCCCGGCCGACAAAAAATGGTTCACACGCCTAGCCGTCTCAGAGATCATAGTAAAAAAATTGGAATCGCTCGATCTGCATTACCCTGTAGTCACCGAAGAGCATAAGACCGAACTCATTGAGGCTAAAAAACTGCTCGAAGCCGAATAGAAAGAATGTCCGATTTCCTGCAATTCCTGTCTGCAAACTGGAGTGAACTACTCGTTCTAACGCGCGAGCATATCGTGATCGTTCTGGCGGCGACGGGGCTTGCGGTGTTGATCGGTTTGCCGTTGGGGATTCTGCTGACGCGGGTGAAGAGTTTGCAGACGCCGATACTGGGATTTGCGAACATAATGCAAACCGTCCCCAGCCTTGCGCTTTTTGGTTTGCTGATCCCACTCCCGTTCATTGGTGGCATCGGTGCCAGAACTGCGATCATCGCTCTTGCTCTCTACGCATTGCTTCCGGTTATCCGAAATACCGTCACAGGCATTCTCGGCATCGACCCAAAGGTTCGCGAGGCAGCGACCGCGATGGGAATGACCGATTGGCAGATCCTGAAAATGGTCGAACTGCCGCTTGCGGCACCGGTTATCTTGACCGGAATTCGCGTGGCTGTTGTTATCTCGGTCGGCGTGGCAACTGTTGCGGCGGCGGTCGGAGCGGGCGGTTTGGGCACATACATCTTTCGCGGGCTTCGTCAGAACGACAATAACCTGCTCATCGCCGGTGCTTTAGCCTCGGCACTTCTTGCCTTGCTCTGCGATTTTATTTTGGGACAAGTTGAAAGGTCATATAAGATCGGCGAGCCGCAGAGTTCGCGTCGGAAGTTTGTCATCGGCGGTTCGATTGCAGTACTGGCGGCGACCATCGGGTTGAGTTTTATCGGCGGCGGGAACGTACAAACGTCGGGCGATGTCGCTTCGACCGGTAAACGCATCGTCGTCGGTTCAAAGGATTTCACAGAATCGGTCATTCTCGCAGAGATCCTTTCGCAGATGCTTGAAAAACAAGGTGTCGAAGTCGTCAGGCAGTTCGAACTCGGCGGTAATCTTGCTCACGACGGATTATTGTCAAAACAGATCGATGTCTATCCCGAATACACGGGAACGGCATACACGGCGATCCTAAAGCATCCGCCGCTGACCGATCCGCAGGCTGTTTATGACAAAACGAAATCCGAATACGTCGAAAAGTTCAAACTAGAGGTCAGCCCGCAGCTTGGGTTTTCAAACGATTTCGCGATCCTCGTTCGAGGCGATTTAGCGAGAAAGAACAATTTGAAAACGATCTCTGACGTCGTTCCATTGGCGCGAAATTGGCAGGCAGGCTTTGGGCAAGACTTTATGTCGCGGGCTGACGGCTACCCGGGTTTTTCAAAAGCGTACGGCTTTAATTTCGCAAAACAGCCGCGCGAAATGGACCTTTCATTGACATACCGAGCACTCCAAACCGGCGAGCTCGACATCATCGCCGGCAACTCGACCGACGGCCTGATCGCCGCTCTCGACCTGTTTCAGCTCACGGACGACAAACGCTACTTTCCGCCTTATCAGGCAGTTTTCATCGCTCGGCAAAAAGTCAGCGAAACGCTCCGAAACGCACTCGCGAAACTAAACAACGCCATCTCAACGGAAGAAATGCGAAAGTTAAATTATGAGGTTGATGGGGACAAAAGGACGCCCAGGGAGGTTGCTCGAAAGTGGATAGAACAGGATCCTTAAACTTTATGACCGTCGCGTTGGACCAGACCTTCCAGAATCTTAGTGAGCTCTGAATGTTCGATGGGTTTTACCATGTGGCGGTCAAAGCCTGCTTCTTTCGATCGCTGGCGATCCTCTTCTTGACCCCAACCGGTAAGAGCTATCAAAACGATATTTGTTCCCCAATCAGCTTGTCGTATTCGGCGGGCCGCTTCATAGCCATTCAGTTTTGGCAAACCAATATCAAGCAATATGACATCCGGCAAAAATTCTTCTGCTCTTTTAACAGCTTCAAGGCCGTCGTGAGCGAGACGCACATCGTGTCCGTTCAGCTTTAATAACATCTCAAGCGACGACGCGGAATCGACGTTGTCGTCAACGACAAGGACCCGGCGCTTTGTAACTCCAGCGTCGTCATCTGCAGTTTTTCTATCTTCTGCCGCCGGCCTCGCAATTTCAGAGAGAATAGGTAGTCTGACGACGAACTCGGTTCCGTGCCCGAATCCCTCGCTGCTCGCACTGACGAATCCGCCGTGCATCTCGACAAGGTTTTTCACGAGCGTCAGGCCAATACCGAGACCGCTGCCCGTACGCTTTAAAGACGTGTCCGACTGAACAAACATATCAAAGATAGAATTGATCTCATTCGGATCTATACCGATTCCGGTATCGCGAATGACGATTACAACCTCGTCGTTCTCACGCCTGACGATGAGATCCACAACGCCGCCGCTGTCGGTAAACTTGCAGGAGTTGTTGAGCAGGTTTCCTATTACCTGCGCCAGCCGTGTCGGGTCACCGTTAAGGTATATTGCTTCTCGAGGCAGAGTTACACGAAGTTCGAGACCGCCCGCCTCGCATGAAGGCCGACTCGCCTCAACAGCGTGGTTTATAAACGATGCGAGCTCTATTTTTCCGGTTCGCAGTTCGATCTTGCCGCTGCTGATGCGGCTTATGTCCAACAGATCATCCACCAGCCGTACTAACTGTCCAAGCTGTCGATCCATCATGTCGGTGGCTTCATTTAAACCGTGCGGACCTGTCATCCTCACTATTTGAAGCGCATTTCTGATCGGAGCCAGCGGATTTCGCAGTTCATGCGCAAGCATGGCCAGAAACTCATTCTTGCGCTGGTCTGCCTCGGATAAATTCGCTGCGACGCGTCTTAGTTCATCTTCAGTCTGCCGCAGTGCCGTTGAGTCAAAGTAGTAACACACAACTCCAAGTTGTCCGTCCGGAAGCGTGACCCGATGAATTTGCCATTCGTACGATTCAACTTCGTCTGTGTCTCCGCGAGGAGCCGTCAGACTGGGAGCAAGATACGAATCTCCCGTGTCAAGCGTATGACGAAAGGTATTTATAAGCTCCGTGGCTAACGGCTCAGGCCAAATTATACGCATTGCCTCAGCGAAATCCCGGCCGATCAAGGGGCGTACATTCTTAAAAGCAGGTTGGGCTCCCACGCTGACTTGATGGAGGCAAAATTGCGAATCAACCGTATATATACCGAACGGAGAGTGTTCGACCAGTCTTCGGAAAACTTCACTATTCCGTACTAATCGTTCTTCATTGGCGCGCAGTTGTTGTTCGGCTTTCTTTCGTTCCGATATGTCGATGCACACACCGATCATTCTGGCGGGACTGCCTGAATCATCGTAAAACAGCTTTCCTCGGCCTTCAACCCATCGAACCGTTCCGTCAGCTAACAGGAGACGGTATTCAGTGTGATGGTCGTGACCTTTAGTCACGGTCTCATTCATCGCGTCGAGCATGCGTTCGCGGTCATCGGGGTGAATGTCGTTCTTGTAAGCCTCGAATGTTCCGTCGAACGAACCCGGCCGCAGTCCGTGGATCTTTTCTAATCCCGGCGACCATACGACCTCGTTTTCTTTTATTCGCCATTCCCAGGTCCCCATCCGGCCCGCATCGAGAGCTAAGCGCAAGCGTTCTTCACTTTCAAGAAGAAATCTTTCGTTGGCTTTTCGCTCAGTTATGTCTCGAGCAAACTTGGAGGCTCCTATGATTTCGCCGCTAGCGTCCCTGATCGGAGAGATCGTCAGCGAGACGTCAATGGGTGTTCCGTCGCTGCGAAGGCGAACCGTGTCATAATGATCTATTCGCTCGCCCTTTTTCAGGCGTGCAATTATACGTTCTTCTTCATCCAGTCTATCTTGCGGGATCAATAAAGAGATGTGCCGGCCGATGGCCTGTTCAGCTCTGTAGCCAAAATGGCGTTCCGCCCCTGCATTCCATGACGTGATCGTTCCATCGAGCTTTTTACTTATAATCGCGTCTTCCGAAGCCTCAACTATCGATGCTAAATGGCTTTGCGCCGCCTGAGCGAGTTCGAATGCGGTTACATCGCGCGTAAAACAGCGCGAATGAACAAAGTTGCCGTCTTCTAGAAAAGCATTGGAATTTATTAATACTTTTTTGATGGATCCATCTTTACAGATCAGTCGGGCCGGAAAGTCGTTTAGTGTCTCTCCCGACGACAACAATTGCAAAATGTTTACAATTACATCCTCGTCGGCGTGAAACTCAGAAATGTTGCGGCCAACGAACTCTTCTCGGGTGTATCCGAGCATGTCCAACTCATTTTGATTCGCGCGAAGTATTGTGCCATCGGGCCCGACCCAGTGAATACCGATAGTGGCGTTATCAAAGAGATCGCGAAGATCGCGTTCACTTCTTTCAAGGGTTCGTTCGGTTGTGCGCCGAACGCTTACATCGTGGAAAACCAATACGCATCCTACAACCTCTCCATTTGCGCGTCGGATCGGGGCGGCACTGTCGTCTATGGGCCGTTCGCTTCCGTCTTTTGCGATCAGAACGGTGTGATTAGCGAGGCCCACGATGACGCCTTCCTTGAGTGCTCGAATGGCCGGATTTACGACCGCCTCACGCGTGGACTCGTTGACGATCTTAAATACTTCTTCAAGCGGTTTACCCAGGGCTTCTTTCGTGGTCCAACCGGTCAAATGTTCTGCGACGGCGTTTAGATTCGTGACCAAGCCTGATCTATCCGTAGTGATCACCCCGTCACCAATGCTCGCTAGTGTGGTCCGAAGCCGTTCGGCGTATTCAGACACCGTATTTTCTGCCAGCTCGCGTTGTCGTAAATGTCTGTGGACCAGCCAAAAACCACCGATTATCGCAAACAACCCCAGCAGTCCGGACGAAAGTCCGGCCACCAGAGCAACGCGGTATGTTTGTTCTGCCTGATCTCGACGGGCAAGAAGGTTGGCTTCTTCATGATGGATCATGTCTACAGCAACCGCTCTGAGGGCATCCATCTCGTCCTTGCCCCGATACCCGGCCATCGCTTGTCGAACGGCTTCGAGGCTGTCCACCTTACGCATTTCGACCAGTTTTCTTAAGATCGCGACACGCGCGTCCATGCGTCGGCGGAGTTCCGGCAGTTTCTCCTGCTGCCGCAGATTGTCCTTCGTAAGGCGATCGACGTCATCGATGTTATTTCCGATCTTGGCCAGCGATGGTTCTACTTCGCTAAGCTGCGCTTCGTCGCCGCTGATTAGAAACCCTCGAACGCCGCTTTCAGCCTCGGTTACTTCAGCCAACGCCCCTTCGAGGTTGGTTATGACCTGGTGTGTGTGCTCGACCCAGCCTGTATTAATCTGAAGTTCCCGCGTATTGCGCAAGGCCAGGCCGATGTTGATGACCAATAGGAAAAGGGTGATCGCGGCGGCGGCTCGCAGAGAGGTTTTGCTGTTCATTGCTCCCCTCCGACGTGTTTAGTACCCGCCGCTATAATTAATAGGACTGTCCGATTTTTCATACGTTTGCCAACAGTCAAGTCTAACTGGCATTTGGGACCGCATCGCCGGTGCAGCAATCGGTATATTCAGCCAAAAACAATGCTTCAATAGGAAGAGTATCTGAATTACTTGCGAATATAAAATTTTCGCAGGCGAAAGTCGAGAACTCACCGGCCACGACGTCACAATATTTAACTTGCAACTTTCCCGTAATTGTTGTAATCTCACAATTTGATAATTCCTTCTCTCTTTTGTCGACGGTAATTTCGCCCTCATTGTGAGTCAGCGATCAGAACTCGAGAGATGGTTCCTTTATAACTGTCAGAAGCGGCTCATGCTTTTATTGAGCCTTCTCGCGTTGGTCATTCGCTGCTACCGTTACACCGAAAGTATCACCCACCGTTAGACACTTCTTAAAATAATCCTGAAGAACTTGCGACTCATATGTGTGAGTTGTGCGTTACGCCCTTACCTATGTGCGGGCTTGCGGAACTTAGAAGTTCTTCGGTTGAAACGAGATATAGAAAATACAAATGACTTTTAGAGACTTGGGCTTGCAGCCGTTTTTGACGGAAAGATGCGAGTCACTGGGTTACACTGAGCCTACACCCATTCAAAATCAGGCTATTCCTTTAGTTTTAGACGGCAAGAACGTAATTGCCACTGCAGAAACCGGAACCGGCAAAACGGCCGCATTTCTGCTTCCGATACTTCAAAATTTGGGTATCAAGCAAAAAAAGGGCACGACTGTGCTAATCCTTTCGCCGACGCGTGAATTGGCTAATCAGACCGACGCGGCTTGCCGCGAGCTTGCTCCGAAGCACATTCGCTGTGCGTCGATTATCGGCGGTGCCGGTTATAAGAACCAGATCGACGCTATCCGCCGCGGTGCGAACATCATTGTAGCAACGCCCGGACGCCTGATGGATTTTATGGAGCAGGGAATGTTGAATCTTTCAAAGATCGACACGCTTGTGCTGGACGAAGCCGACAGAATGCTCGATATGGGCTTTCTTCCGGCAATCAAAAAGATCAGCAAGGTGATTCCCGCAGATCGTCAGACGCTGTTCTTTTCAGCAACGCTTTCAAACGATATCGAACGAATCGCTCTTTCTTTAATGGACGATCCGCACTATGTAGAGATCAGTCAACGCGGAAAAGCTGCGGTAACCATTGAACAAATGGCATATCCGGTGGCGCATCAGTTCAAGATGCCGCTTTTGCTGGATCTGCTTGATAAGGAAGACTTTGAGCGTGTTCTGGTCTTTACGCGGACAAAGCGAGGTGCCGACCGCGTGGCCCACGTTTTGGAAAAGCGTGACCACAAATCCAACCGCATCCACGGCGACCGTTCGCAATCCCAGCGTGAAGCCGCACTTCGCAGCTTCAAGGCCGGTAAAACAACGGTTTTGGTCGCTACGGACGTGGCCGCTCGCGGGATCGATATAGATTCGGTCTCTCATGTGATAAACTATGATGTACCGGAGGCACCCGAGGATTACGTTCATCGCATCGGCCGAACGGGCCGAGCGGGAAATAAAGGGCGCGCCATCACGCTGTTCACGAACGCAGAAGAGCATTCAATGCGGGCGATCGAAAAGCTGACGGGTCAAGCTGTTGAACGAGTGCTGTTGCCGGATTTCGGCGGAGCGATCTCAGCCAGCGTTGCTTCGGTAAGGAACGCCAAACCTGCGGCCAGAACATTTCGTTCGTACGGCGGCAGACGGAGAAGGTAATTAAGAAACATGGCAACTACAAAAGCAGAAAAATATGAGGCCGGGCAAAAGATAACAATGATGTGCTCCGGCTGCGACGTGGAAACGCCGCATTCGATCGAAACAGTTACTAAGCTCGGGAAGATCTCGAAGGCCAAGTGCGATACATGTGAAACGCAAAGCACCTTTAACCGCGGCGTAAAAACCTCGGTCGCTTCCGGCAGGACCAAAGAGGCATCGCCATATGACCGTACGCGGAAATACCGCAAAGGCCAGGCTATGAACCACTTCAAGTTCGGCCACGGCGAAGTAACTGGTGTCCTGGAAACGCAGAAGATCGACGTCCTGTTCGGTGACACGACGCGTCGTTTGATCCACGCTCAGGAAGCTGCGGCTTAACGTCGTTACCAAAAAGAGAAGTAGAGAGGCTGTCTGAAAAGGCGGCCTCTTTTAGCGCGCCACTGGGGTGCGCCGGCGCGCATGGCGCAGGTGGCGCAACTGCGGCGCGCTTAACGTCTTAAGCCCCAAATCGTGTGTAGCTGCAAGTGTTCTGTTGATTGGCGATAATTGCATCGGCAGAACAAGCCCCCAAAACCAACCTTAAGCGCTGGCGCACCAATGGCGCGCTTTCGGTTTGATCGCGTCTCTGACGCTCTATTTGCGGAAAAGTTCTACTTTTCCGATAGGCTCACCAAAGGTCTTGCGGCTCCGCCGCCGACCGCGTTTCGCGGCACATAGCCACGTCCTTTAGGGCGTGGATCAGATCGCCGATAGATTTTCAGCCCGTTTCAACGGGCTTGCCAATGAGCGGCTCAAGCCAATTGATATGGACGTTATGCGACCTATCGTACCGTAAGCGGGAATGATTCCGAGGTTCGTGAATCGCCGTTTCTGATCGCTATTTTGAATTCACCCGAAGCGAGAGTAAGGGGCACGTTATCGAGCATGGAGTCAGACATTTTTGAATGATCGCGAAGTGCCGAGTTCGGCACTTTGCATACGCGGCTCTCAGGACATCCGGGGCCGGTAATTTCGAGAGACACCGTTTCCGGTTCAATATCCTGGCCGGTAATTCGCACGAAGAACTGTTTTCCGGCTACGGCCTCGGAGATGGTATCGATGTGGGCCAAACGCGGTATTGGCCTGTTGACGCGGGCAGTCGTGGATTTCTCGATCAGCCATCGGCCATCGACTTTTCGAACAGTATAATCGACAAAATACGGCCCGATCGTGCGGATCTTCTGGAGCGTGCCGTCATCAAAATAAGCTGAAACAAACCACTCCTCAAGTGTTCGCACCGCAGCAAAATCGCCATCGGAATTGATCTCGACCGACTGAAACTCAAACTGCTCGTTTTTGGTTTCGTCGCCGTAATGCCTGCCGTCGCTGACAAGTTTCAGGACTGAATCACGGATTCGCCGCCGGTCGAAATTACTGTTCGCGTCCTGGTCGGACAGCCAATACTTATCAAGGTCTTCTTCCTTAAACGCCGTTGGATTTTTGTAAAGTACCAGGGACTCGAACCTTTGCGATTCTTCAACCACCCGTTTGATCTCGCTCTCGGCGCTTTCTCCGTGCCACATCCACGCAATAGCCGCCAATGCGACGACAAAAATCACCGGAACCCCGATAAACAGCCATTTTCGATACGAGTGCTCCACGTTCTGACCATCCGTGGTTTCGGTCGAGGGCAGGATGGGTATTTTCATCTCGCCGCTTATGCGAAGCAGTACGTCATACGCAAAAACGAAGCCGCTGCCTTTTACCGTTTCGATGAAAGTCGATCCGGGCATTCGTTCCTCGAATGCTTTTCTAAGTTTGCTGATATTTTGAGCAACGTGTGTCGGCGTAATGCCGTGCGGGTTGTCGGGCCAGACGGTATCAATTATTTCCTGAGTGGTCGTAAGCTTACGCGGCGAACGAATTAACACCGCCAAAACTTCGAGCGCCTTCTTTTCGACGCGAAGCAGCTCGCCGCCGCAATAAAGAGCAAACCGCTCCGGGTCAAACTCAAACTCACCAAATCTAATATGTTTGTGGGGAAATGGGGTACTCATCTATGGGAATTTCCGCTTGTTTCTGATTCTTTATGATTTCTTTACGGTAGAAACATCGACATTCAGCCGCCCGCCGTTACAATGCAAATGTTCAACCAAATTCTATTTCGAAAACTGAACTCATTTAACCGAGCGGAGCGAATTCTATCACACGCCCCAACAGCGGACAAATGTCGTTAAGTGCCCACACTCAGAAACTATGAAACTACAAATTTCCCTCATTTTCCTTGTTCTTGTGTCAACGGCACATGGCGCTCATCTCGATAAGGTTGATGCTCTTTCATGGTTAATTCCAGAAACAGGTTCTTATTTCGATAACAATCTGTTTTTAGTGCCGCCGAGTGTAACGTCGATTTCGCCCTCAACACCTCAACGAAGTGTCACTGATCAAATCGTGCGGGTCAACGGAAGCAATTTCGCGTCGGGCCTGACGGTTACAGTGACATTTCCGGGTGGAGGGACGGGAACATTGAGTGGTTCCCAGATTCAAAATCGAACCTCCACGAGGTTCGACATGTTGATCACGCTAAACGCAACGGGTCAATGGTGCATTCGTGTGAATAACCCGAACGGGGAATTTTCAAATACGTTCTGTTTCAATGTAGTAGCTGCGCAGACTCCAACCATCAACTCCATTAACCCCTCTAGTCCATTCGCAAGCAATTCAGACCAGAATGTAGGCGTCAGCGGAAATAATTTTCAGAACGGAATGACAGTTACGATTTTCTTTCCTGGCGGCGGAAGCGGAACCCTAAGCGGAACCCAACTTCAAAATGTAACGCCAACATCGTTTACGATGGTAGTGACACTCAACCTAAGCGGTATATATGGAATCAGAATCAACAATCCTAGCGGTCTTACTTCCGGTATCTTCAATTTCACTGTAAGACCTCAGATAACTTCGATCTCACCTTCGAATCCGTGCATACGCGGTATTGACCAATCCGTTACGGTGAATGGCGCCGGTTTTCAAAGCGGTTTGACAGTCACGGTATTCTTCCCGGGCGGCGGCAGCGGTACGTTAAGCGGTTCTCAAATTCAGAATGTAACGCCAACATCATTCACGATGATTATTACTTTGAATATTCAAGGTACTTATGGAATAAGAGTCAACAACCCCAATAGCACACAGTCGAATACCTTTAATTTTCAAACCCAATATTGTGTCACGATCACATCTATAGACCCATCTAGTCCACCGGTATCAAATAACAATCAAAATGTAGGCGTCAATGGAAGTGGCTTTTCTTCGGGATTGACGGTTACGGTCTTTTTGCCTGGCGGCGGAACCAGTACTCTGAGCGGTTCGCAAATTCAGAACGTAACATCATCCTCGTTTACCATGGTCATCACCCTGAATGTCCTTGGCCAGTATGGTATTCGGGTAAACAATCCGAACGGAAACCAATCGAATTTGTTCAGTTTCAACACACAGGCGGCGGGTACGTTCAATATTTCAGCTTCACCTGCTTCCCGAACGATAGTGCGCGGAACTAACGCAATATTCAATGTTTCGCTTTCGAGCGTGAACGGGTTCAACGGAACTGTAAGCCTCTTCGCACTAAATTTGCCTAACAATCAAGTCTTGCCGGGGACTGGCTTCAATCCGTCACAAGTAAATCTGTCTTCCGGCGGCTCTGGAAGTTCAACCCTCACAATCGTTACTAACGGCCAAACACCGACGGGGACCTTTAGCATAACGATTCGCGGTACAAGCGGTGCGATTACGAAAGATACGCCGATTTCCCTAACTATCAGTACCTCTAATTCCGCACCTGTTATTACGCCTCCGATTTCGCCATCCACGGTGACTTACAACCAAGCCACAACTTTGACGGTGAACGGCAGCAATTTCCGTCCGAATTTCGCCGCGTTTGTCATTACGCCGGATGGACAGTTTCAAATTGCATCCGCTGGTCTGACTTATGTAAATACGTCGCAAGTGCGGGTACAGGTATTGATGCTCGGCTCTCCACCGTACAATCCGACGCTAAAGATAGTAAATGACGACGGACAGTTTGCGACGGCCTCGTTTTCAGTCACAGGAACCGGTGCTCCACCGCCTTCTATCACGAATATTACTCCGTCTCTTGTAACGGTTAATCAGGTTACAACGCTGACAGTGACAGGCAGTAATTTTGTCAACAAACCAGCCGTTAAAGTAACAGTACCAAATTCTGGAACATTCGATATCGCGCCGGCAGGAGTTACTTTCGTAAATAGCGGTGAGATCAGAGTTCAAGTGCAAATGGGCGGTACTCCACCATATCAAGCAACGTTGAAGGCCATCAACCCCGATTTGCAAAGCGCTACTCGTCCGTTTTCGGTCGCCGGAGTTGTGCCCACTCTCGAATTATATGGACTTGAAATGACGCAGGGACTGCAGGACCTTACGAATGGCGTTATTTTAATTCAAGATAAGCGGACTTTTGTACGTGCCCATGTACGAAGTCTTTCGAACAGAGTTAATAATGTAACCGCGCGTTTGATTGGTCGACGCGAAGGCATTCAACTGCCTGAATCTCCACTTCGACCAATCAATCCTACTGGTTCTGGGACGGTTACGGGCGCGATAAATGTGAAAGAGTCGCAATTTGCATTTCGAAGTGACATTCACGACAGTTTTCTTTTTGAGCTTCCTTCATCTTGGCGGGGCGGAACAATTGAGATTGAATTTGAAGGAATTTCGAGTTCGTTTTTATGCCGAGAGGATAATGGAACGAGCGGAGATTGCCGTCTTCAAAAGTCCTTTGAGGTTGCTCCAACAGCCGACATCAGTCTAATCGGGATTATCTGGAGGGAAAATGGAAATGACAGAGTTCCTGTCGCCCCTGATATGGAGCGCGCCGCACATCAGATCGAGGCTCTGTTCCCGATTCCAAGACTGAGTCGAAACCATCCTTATAATCTAAGATTCTCCTTGGATCACCCACCTTCTGGTTTGGATTTCGTCGCAACTAATTTGAACTTACAAGTTCAAAAGACATTAGATGGTTGTGTCGGCCCACCAATTGGAACGTGTAAGCGCTTTTACATGGGCGTCGTAATGCCATCAAGCACGGGTTTCAGTGGGGGCGGATTAGCTTCCAAGATACCTGGAAACGTCAGCACCGCATACCTCGATGACAGAAATACAGTTGGACATGAGCTTGGTCACAATGCAGGTCGAAGACATACGAATTTATGCGGAGCGACTGGTTTCGATCCAAATTTCACCCCGTCAAACGGTTCAATTAGTCATGACACAAGCCCTAGAGGTGCTTTCGGTTTCGATATATTCGACGTGAGCGAGAACGGAATTTACGGCCCCTCTACGAAGGATTTTATGGGATATTGCGATCCAAACTGGGTATCTAATTACACTTACCAAGGCATGTTGACCGGTTTGAGAAATCGGTACGAAAATGCGAGCAGTTTAGAACAAAAAATCGCCAACAACACTGCGAACTTACTCGTAACTGAAACTGAGCCTGCCGTGATAGTCAGTGGGCTTATAGACTTTCAGCAGAATAACGGGACCATTAATTCAGTCTACAATTTAAGTTCACCTACTTCAGTTTTGCCGCCCCCTCCTGGTAATTACTCGATTCGATTCGAGAACAGTTCCGGACAAACCATATCAACATACACTTTTGCGCCGGATGTTCCATCCGAAGGAGATATAGGCTCTTTTACTCTTGTGCTTCCTTGGAATACAGCGGTTACTAGAATAAGTTTGTTGTTCAACAACCAAGTAATTTCGTCACGAATTGCATCTGCGAACGCTCCAACTGTAAGTGTCATTTCTCCAAACGGAGGCGAGATATTGGGTGGTGCTTCTGCGGTTTTAAGCTGGAATGCCACAGATGCTGACGGCGATATGCTCAGGTATGTTATCCAATACAGCTCTGACAATGGGACAACTTGGCGGACACTGGCGACTGATTGGCCGACGACGAATTACACATTGGATTTAAACTCAGTATCGGGCACCAATCAAGGCCTGATACGTGTGCTGGCAACCGACGGATTTCACACTGCGGAAGATCTGTCTAATTCCGTGTTCACTGTCGCGACCCATGCTCCGAGCGTAAGCATTATGACGCCCGTAAATAATTCATCCTTCGTCGGCGATCAGCCTGTTAATTTGCAGGGCAATGCCGTCGACTTAGAAGACGGCACTTTGCCTAGTACTGCGTTAAGCTGGACGTCGAGTTTAGAGGGCTCTCTTGGCACAGGTTCCGCTCTTTCTGTGAACGCCTTGTCCTTAACAGAAGGCACGCATACAATCTCACTCTCGGCCCTAGACAGCGAGGGTCGCATCGGATCGAATTCTGTCACGGTTCATATCTTCCGCTCACGGCCCGTTATCCCAGCGTCTCTCTCTGCCTCACCGTCATCGATAAACCTGACAGCAAATCATGGAGCAAGCCAATCGACATCGGAAATACTAGCAGTAAGAAATAACGGCGACGGAAACCTAAATTGGACAGCGAACGCTAATCAACCGTGGCTACAAATGAGCGTGTCGTCGGGCACCGCTCCATCAAATATCTCCGTAACCACCAATCCAGCCGGCCTTTCGATTGGGACACATTCAGCCCAAATTACAATTTCCTCGACGGGAACTCCAAACAGCCCTCAAACAATAAGTATCAGCTTGAATGTAATTCCGCGAGTCAGCGACACACAGTTCGACTACGACAATGATTCTAAGGCCGACTTGAGCGTGTACCGGCCGAGTGGGGGAAGTTGGTGGGTGTTGCAGAGTGAGTCGCAGAGCATGTATGCGATCGAGTGGGGGAGCGGGGCGGATCGGATCGCGCCTGCTGATTATGATGGTGACGGGAAAACTGACATTGCGATCTTCCGGCCTGGGACTGGTGATTGGTGGGTGTTGAATTCACAGACGCAGACGCTTTCGGTGACCAATTGGGGGATCGGGACGGATGTTATCGTGCCGGGCGAGTACGGCACGGACGGCAAAGCCGATTTCGCGATCTGGCGACCGTCGGACGGCGGCTGGTATGTGAAAGGTTCTGATGGTACTTACAGTGCCACTGCCTGGGGCATCGCCTCGGACAAACCTGTCGCAGCCGATTACGATGGCGACGGCAAGTTTGACCTGACTATCTTCCGTGCTGACGGCAACTGGTGGACGATCAACTCGATCACGGGAGCGACGACCGTCAAGAACCTCGGCATCGGGAGCGACAAACTTGTTCCGTCTGACTACACCGGAGACGGCAAGGCGGATGTCGCTATCTGGCGACCTTCGGACGGCGGATGGTGGTATCTCGATTCGACAACCGGAGCCGCAGTCGTGCGTCAATGGGGAATCGCAACCGACATCCCGGCACCCGCAGACTACAACGGCAACGGCATAACCGACCTCGCCGTCTTCCGCTCAAACGAAGGCAACTGGTGGATCTTCTACGACAACAACACCACAACCGCCATCAACTGGGGCACGAGCGGAGATATCCCAACCCCGAATGCGTTCGTGAGATAGCGAGGAGAAGTAGGCAGTAGGCAGTAGGCAGTAGGCAGTAAGCAATAGGCACGAACAAGA